>SDBU01001003.1_pt1 | contig 41352 bp, 32 predicted proteins | sample 2277071 | NCBI WGS metagenome assembly SDBU01 (sample SAMN10397929, study PRJNA504765) | marine sediment metagenome | isolation source: marine sediment core GS08_GC12, 126 cmbsf | place: Arctic Ocean: Gakkel Ridge, Loki's castle | collected 2008 | reverse complement strand
GGCAACCTAACAAAGTAGATTGGCGTTTTACGACAAAAGACGCCAGAATAAAACTGAAAAGACTATATCCATCAATTGACTAGAGACAGACCACTAGTACAATGGGTCCCTCAAACGCATCGAAACGGCATATTGCCCCGGAAGACATAAGCGACATGAACGCGCTGCAGCTTATGCGGAACTACGTCGAATTTCACAACACAAAATATACTCAGCCGGAAGATTATTTCATCAGCACCGCAGAGTTCGGCAAATGTACCCGCTTTCTGTACTTGACGACGAAAGACCCCCCTCACCACCCTTTTACTCATGAGTTCATAATGGATAATGTATACGGAGGGATTCACGAGAAAAGCCTTGAAACGATCACGCGGACTTGTGGGCGTGAATTTCCAAAATCAAAAGATCCACACCTCCATAAGATTATCATCGAAACCTTCCTTCGTCTGCATAACAAGGACCAACAAATTATCTCAAGCACCGCCGACATTCCAAAATATAGCAAATACAAACTCGACCCTGATCTTGAGAAAACGGTGCGCCCAATGTTTTCTTTTGTCAGACGTCGCGGATATGCAACGGAGGACACGCTTATTTATGTTGTTTACACTTACTGGCAAAATAGTGGCATTGTCATGCGATACCGGTTTTCTTTCAAAAACAAAGAGGTGCTCTTCGAAACACCAACTTGCGCAGTAATTGGCCAACACATCGGAGACGCTTACTATTGACTATAGCAAAAGGTCGAAATGGATGAGAAAAAGTCGTAGGAGTTTTTGAATAAACGGACCAAAAAAAGTCAATTTTTGTCATTTTTTCCTTTACAATTGTTTGGTAATATATTAATATAATCTTATGTTTGCCAGCAGGCAAACGTAAACCGCCAGTAGCTTGCCCCTACCTAATTGGGGGGGCGACGGATTTAGCGGAGAACCGCACGTAGTAGTCCTGCACCAATTAGGCGTGAGCCTAAGCTAATTTGGTGCGGGACAAGTCGTAAGCTGCAGCGCAGCAAGGACATAGGGCAAGCCAGCCTAAGTTTTGAACATTCTTATTTTGGAAATTAGGATTTGTTTAGAATTCTTGTCCGCCGTAGTCTTGACGTAGGCGGATAGATATTAGGATTTAGTGTTTCTAACTATCAGATAACTCCTTACCCAATATGATGATACAGTCAAAAACAAATAATCATTTATCATTAATCATTTGGCTTGGGGCACTCTACAACTGTCGAGAAACCTCGACATCTATAGAGGAGTCTCTACAAATCAACCCTTTTTATGCAAAACAAAGCCAATTTCCGAAAAAGTCAAATGGACGTAAATAAGGTATTAACAAGGGATTATGAAAATAAGACACTTGGTCAACACGGGAAAACAAAGCCAATCAAAGCCAATCAAAGCCAATTAAAGCCAATAAAATGCCAAAACAAACCCAAATCCAAAAAGGCCAAAATGAACGTAACTTCTATTATAACAGTGGGTTACGAAAATAAACCGCCAATTTTGGCTCCGAAAAAACGAACCCAATTTTCGAAACGACAAAAACCAATGCAAACCTCTTTACCACAAAGGATTATGAAAAAAACCACGTTTTCGGTCTCCGGCAAAACAAATCCAAACAAAGCCAATCAAACCCAATGCTTGCCCGCCACTCCATTTGGCGGCGCTTGCCCGCCATCAGTGTGGCGGGTCAAAGGCAAAATAATGCTGCCAAAAGCCCGACCCGGCGTTATAGTAGAGGCAGCAGGCTGCCTCAAATACTACATTGCAAAAAAATGTTGGAAAGGGAACAATTGTGGCTGATAAATTCTTAAATCGACGGAAGTTTGTGAGAATGATGAGTTTTGGAGCGGCGGCACTGGCTATGCCCAGGCTACTGGTTGCCGGCGATAGGTTCCGAAGAAAGCCTAATTTCGTTTTCATACTCATCGACGACATGGGCTTCAAAGACATCGGCTGTAATGGCAGTAGCTTCTATGAAACGCCGAATATCGACAAGCTCGCCGGTGACGGCATGCGTTTCACCGACGCTTATGCGGCTTGTCCGGTCTGCTCGCCGACGCGAGCCAGTATTATGACAGGCAAGTATCCAGCCCGGCTGAACCTTACCGACTACCTCGTCGGCAGACGCCGCGGCAAACTCATACCCCCTGAATACATCCACCAAATGCCTCTCGAAGAGGTCACAATTGCCGAGGCATTGAAGGAGGCCGGCTATACCACGTGCTTTATAGGCAAATGGCACCTTGGCGATAAGCCATACTGGCCCGAGCACCAGGGTTTCGATATTAACATTGGCGGCACTCGCAGCGGGATGCCGCGGAACTACTTCTGGCCCCAGTGGCGTGGGAATCCCCCAATTGAAGGCCGTGCCGGTGAGTACCTCACCGACCGTCTTACCGACGAGGCCCTGAAGTTTCTCGAAGGCAAAAAAGACAAGCCGTTTCTCTTGTATCTGTCGCACTATGCAGTACATATCCCGCTGCAGGCCAAAAAGGACATGATAGAAAAATACAAGGCAAAGGCCGCGAAGCAGCCGACCAAGGAACCGCGTTTTCTGCCGGAGGGCAGCAGCAAAGCACGCCAGGTTCAGGACCATCCGGTTTATGCAAGTATGGTCGAGAGTGTTGATGAAAGCGTCGGACGAGTTATGAAGAAACTTGAGGATCTGGGTGTGGCGGATAATACCGTTGTAATATTTATGTCCGACAATGGTGGACTATCCACGGCTGAGGGCTTGCCCACATCAAACCTGCCATTACGGGCGGGCAAGGGCTGGCTGTATGAGGGCGGCATTCGCGAGCCGATGATTATCAAGTGGCCCGGCGTAGTCAAACCCCAAAGCGTATGCAGTGAGCCGGTTACCAGCACCGACTTTTACCCGACGATGCTCGAGATGGCGGATTTACCACTCAAACCAAAACAACATATCGACGGTGTAAGTTTAGTACCACTGCTCAAGGGTAACCAGAAACTGAAGCGTAATGCGATTTTCTGGCACTATCCTCATTACGGTAATCAGGGCGGCAGCCCCGGCGGGGCGGTTCGGGCAGGGGATTATAAGCTAATCGAATTTTATGAAGACAGCCGCGTGGAACTTTACAATCTTAAGGCCGATATCGGCGAGAAGAAAAACCTTGCCGGCAAGATGCCCGGCACGGCCGCCGAATTGCGCAAGAAACTACAAACCTGGCGAAAGGATGTTCACGCGCAAATGCCCACGCCAAATCCCGACTACACTCCGAGAAAAGGCATTTGATATCGAAAACACTGAGTTTAATTTCAATTCTCGAAAGAGACGGAGCAATTATCTTTATTGGTTCCAGACTTCAGAACATTTCGCAAAATCCAGGAAGTTAATAATGCCATCACTACCGGCTGGAGCGATATCTACTAATAGATCATCCATCAGCCAGGAGTTTATGAGAATTCTCAAATCTTTGAAATTAACCACGCCGTCGAAATTAAAATCGCACGGGATATGATAATAGTTCAAAGCTGCATAGGCATCGATGAGTCCCCAGCCATACTCTGCATCCCAGCCGGATATACCCAGGTCTTCAGCGGTAGCTTCCAGAGCTTCTCTTACAGCATCCGGGCCGGTTACTCCTGTAGATATTAACAAAGCAGCAACTCCGCTTACGTGGGGGGCGGCCATAGAAGTGCCCTGATAAAACCAGTAGCCCCAGTGTGTGGGGTGCCTATCGAAGGTTTGCTGCAAGATACCGTCAGCGAAACTATCTCCGTTTTGGTCGACGGTGATATCTCCTCCCGGCGCAGCCAGGTCCAAATAGCCGCCGGTGGTGGAATAGTGTGCCCTGGCCTTGTCATATCTGGTGGCACCCACTGCGATGCAGTATGCATCATAGGCGGCCGGGTAACTTGCCGGGGCACCGGCTCCATTGTTTCCTGCGGAACATACAATAGTGACACCCTGGTTATATGCGTAAGCAACTGCGTCTCTTAAAGTATTTGAACCGCTGGGACCGCCAAGGCTCATATTAATAACGTGTGCGCCGTTGTCTGTGGCAAAATAAATTCCAGAGGCAATATCTGCGTGGCTGCCGGAACTGACCTGGCCCCGTTTGGCTAACACCTTCACCGGCATAATAGAGCAATTAAAGGCTATGCCTGCCACACCAATACCATTGTTTGTGCTCTGGGCGATTGTTCCGGTAACGTGAGTTCCGTGGCCGTCATCATCATTGGCGTGCTCATTGTTTTTGACAAAATTATAGCCCGCAACAAAGTTGGTATTGGCTAAATCGGGGGCCAGCCCAAAACGTCCGCCGTTGTCTTCATAGGCGACTCCGGTATCCACAACTGCTACGATAACATTTGGATCACCGGTTGTGATATCCCAGGCCGGCTCGATATTTATTCCAGCACAGGGGTCATTGAAGTGCCACTGATAAGAGTAGAGTGGGTCGTTGGGTGGTTCGAGATGGGCGTAGGCGTAATAGTTTAGTTCGGCGTACTCTATGTCAGGTTCGCGATTATAGAGTTCAACTAACTGTTTGGGTGTTCTGCCGGCAGGGACCTTTATTTTTTTAAATCCGGCGAAAGGACTGGTGTATAAAACCGAGGTTCCGTGCCGTCGATTTACCTGGCTGATGTGATTTTTGGAGACGCCATTTTTGAATTTTACGATGATTTCATTGGGGACCCACTTTGGTCTCTTTGTATCTGCCGATCCGGCTGAGTTGATAGCAAAATTGGCAAATCCGATTTCGGCAAAGCACAAGAGCAAAAAAGCCGCTAACAGCGTTGGAAAGTTCTTCTTCACCACTCACCCCTTAAGCACATCTGAGTTGTTATGACTGTTTTTAGACAGATTATCCATTATTTTACCATATTACAGGGTACATTGCAAACATAATCTTTAACCGACATTTCCCAGATGAGAGCAGCATTTTTTTGGCTCTGTCCCGCCACACAGATGGCGGGCAAGAATTGGGTTCGTTTGGGTTCGTTTTGGGTTCGTTTTTCCCACTTGACCAGGTGTCCTTTATTCCATAATCCATTGTTAATACTTTATTTACGTTCATTTGGTCATCCGGCAAATTGGGTTCGTTTTGCATAATTAAGGAGCAGATTTGTAAAGAACTCTCTACAAGTGTAAAGATGCCGAAAGCCAAATGATTATTTGTTTTTGACTGTATCATCATATTGGGTAAGGAGTTATCAGGTAGACTGAAATCCTAAATCCTAAGCACTAAATCCTAAACAAATTCAAATTACCGAAATATAAATGTTCAAAACACTGGCTTTTATGCCAGAAAATGGGTTTTTGCGTGTATCTGCTGATACGAAACTTGGGCTTTCTTGCCCGACTCGTGCGGTTCTCCGCTAAATCCTTCGCCTACTGGCGGTTTACGTTTGCCTGCCGGCAAACATAAGATTATATTAATAGATTATCAAACAATAGTCAACAAAAAAATCGGCCAAAAAAAACTTTTTTTGGGCCGCAGAGCACCTAAGGCACAAGGGCACAGAGACCAGAAATGGACCAATTAATTCAAGGATCTCATGGAACAGAGAAAAAATGTACCGGACACCTTTAATTCGCCTGAGGAGTCGTGTTCGATCCGGTTGCTGGAATCTTCTCATTCTTGTAATTTGCGGACGATTTCGAGACAGCCGAAAGAGCCAAACGGGTGATCCGGGTCTGGTTTGGCAGACTTGATCTCATATATCACACCATCGCCCTTGAGTTCTGCCGTATCTCCCGGCTTCAGAACGGGACCGTTCTCAATCATGTAAATCGATGCGTCAGAAATCAACTCCCAGTAGTAATCGTGTTGTTTCGCATCCGTGAATCGCGTCTGAAGATCCGGAACGCTGAACTGCTCCAGACCGTGCGTGTGCACCCAGGTGCCACCGTTGTCTTCAACGGAATGAGTGCGCGCGAAGAGCATGTAAAGATCGGTCGACTCCAGTTCCGACTGGTTGAGGAAGGTCTCAACATGAGACCTTGGCCGGTATAACATTGCTGACACGTTGACATACCCCAGAGCGCCGTCTAGTTCGGCAAGACTCAGGAGGGCCTGAGCGGCAAACCGGACGCGTGCTACAGCGTCGTCCGTGGGACCAAGCAAATAGTCGATGGAAATGTAGCCCTTATGATTGTGCATAGCAGTATTGTCGGCATCTGCGATCTCGGGTGCGCCGTCAATGGTGACGTTGACGAGAGCGGATGGCAGTGGGACTTGCGAGACTGTGACGCGAAGATTGTGGGTCCCATTGCCCATGAGGTAGGTCTTGCACCCCTCCTGCTGGGGGCCTAACCTTTCCGCTTCACCACATGCGACATTGGCTTTCCACCTATGTTTGAATTGCTGCATGACGATATCGCCATCTACTGAGGGGGAAACGCCAAAGAGAATGCACAGATGAATGTGGGAATCCGGCATGGAGTTTTGTTGCCGCCGTCGCCTGATGAAAATGACTGCGACTACGAAGACAGCAACAATGAACATGATGATAAGATATCGCATGCAAATCTCTCCTTTTAATAATTCTTCTTTGAATTTTTCGAGCGCTCTTTTTGGATCCCGGTCATTTAGAAATCCATTTTTCGCCTTTTATTTATTTTTCATCTAACAATGATTATACAGTCTGCATGAAACGGCAAACGCAGACGGTCTCTTTCTGTATAAGAAGTTGCCGTGTCTCCTTGTTCATTTGCCTAACTGTCTTAACATTAACGACTTATACAACTTTTCGCGCATTTACAATGCCTCAATGTAGCCTTGCAAAGCCACGATGTAACATTTGCGACATATCATGTTTCATCTGCGACATACTAAGCCTTATTTATTGCGGATAACACTTTATCTACGATAGATTAAAATTCATATATGGCATATCACACCAATCGTAATTAAATGTTGCGCATTACATAAAGAGCAACGAGCCATCCCCAAGCTGCGCTTGAGGCTGCCACCCGTCGGTTGACAGTATTTAGGCGGCGTTTTTAAGCGAAATCCTCAGTTGTACGTCAAGCCTTTATGCACAGAGGATAACATAAAAAAATGCAAATGGGAAAATACCAATGTAGAAACCAAAAATGAGATTGCCGCGCTGCGCTCGCAATGACAGGGGGTGCCGGAATTTGGCACAAAGGGCGATTTTGAAGGATAAAACGGCGTATTTGGGCTGGTATCGGACCTGCTCAAAAACATTTTGTAAATTTCTGAAAGTTTTCTTGACAAACGGCCGAAATCAACGTATATTATGTACAGAATGATAATAATGTAAATTGTTTACAGGCGGACGAACAATGATTAAGATTACAATTACAGAAGCGCGGCCACAGTTGCGGAAATTGGCGGACAGGGTCTGTCATCATGGCGAGCGAATATGTGTAGAAAGAAATGGAGAACCAGCCTTTGTGATGGTGAGTTTTGAGGATTTTGAGGCAATGGAAGCGCTTGAGGAAAAAATCGACATACAAGAGGCGAAAAAAGCCCTAAAAAAAGGCAAATTTATTCCTTTAGAACAATTGGAGTCTGAGCTGGGTTTGTAATACAATGCCAATATGTATAAAGTTCTTGTCTCAGAGAGCGCAGCCGAGTTTATCCGCGGACAAACAAAGAAGATACAACGACAGCTTGACAAAAAAATCAAAAACCTCGGAGCAAACCCCTTCCCCGCAAATTCTGTAAAATTAAAAGGACACGAAGGCCTATATAGAATCGTGTCTGGATATTACAGAATAATATACACTGTTGAGCATAAAACAATAACTGTTTTGGTGCTTAGGATCGCGCACCGAAAAGAAGTGTATAAAAGACTGTCCTAAGCAGGCTTCTCACACTCATAATCACCACTTTGTGCGTTAAGTACGTACTTGTGAACAATAACTCGAAGTCGCGTCAAAATCTTGACTGTCGTCAGACAAGTATGGTTTTCTGTCTTGTAAATATAGCTGTAGCCCTATAATATAACGACCAGTTTTCCCTGCCTTCGCGGGGATGGGAAACTTTATAAATGGATTCCTGCTTTCGCAGGAATGACAAAAAAAATGGCAGAAGAATTAATTGGTATCATAGGGGGCACGGGCCTTGGTGATGTGCTAACCGAGCATTTGGAAGATGGGGAATTTCGCGATATTGAAACGCCGTTCGGCAAGCCGAGCATGGCCATTTTTGTCGGCAAGTTAGGCAAAAGGCAAATAGCGTTCCTGAATCGCCATGGCAAAGGGCATAAACTTTCTCCGAGCGAGGTCCCGTATGCAGCTAATATTTTTGCCTTGAAACAACTCGGGGTCCATGTGGTGATAGGCAGCGGGGCGGTGGGTTCGCTTCGCGAGGAAATCGCGCCCGGCAATCTGGTCATCGTTGATGAGTTTATAGATAAGACATTCAAACGACAAAATTCATTTTTCGGAGGATACGGCGCCGTGCACTGTGAAATGGCTGAGCCGGTTTGCGGGCGACTTCGAAAGATGCTTGCCGATACTGCCAAGGATATCGACACAAAGACACATCCAGAGGGCACATACGTATGTATGGAAGGGCCGCAATTTTCCACCCGGGCTGAGTCGCTTATGCACCGGGCCTGGGGCGGCGATTTGATTGGTATGACCGCTATGCCGGAGGCCAAATTAGCCAGAGAGGCACAAATCTGCTACGCCCTGATTGCATTAGCCAGTGATTATGACTGCTGGCGTCCACACAAGAGTGGCGGAGACAAACAAACGCTTCTGAAAGAAATTATCGCAAATCTGCAAACAGCGACAAACAATTGCCTGGAACTTATAAAGGCTGTTTTAGGCAGTGACCTTGACCTTGTTTGTGAGGATTGCCACTGCAGGAAAAGTCTGGATTTAGCCGTGTGGACGGATCCTGCTCAAATCGACCCGTCTGACAAGGAAAAGCTGAAGATATTGTTTGAATAGGCAATGAACTATTTCGTATTATCACTCCTGACAAAGTGATTAGATTCGAAAGGGCGATAAAAATGAAAAGACCGGTCCAGACAGTATTTATTTTAGCCCTTGTAATTACTATGGCAATTGCAGGCTGCCAGGAGCAAATAACTTCTGAAAACAAACAGCTAAAAGAAAAATCAGAGCAGCACGGCACAGAGATTAAGCAGGGGAAAAAGCCACATCATAAAAAACTTGTAAAGCGAGACGACCTTATTGAAAATGGAGTATTCATTCAGATTCCAGGTCCCAATCCCATTATCACGCCCGGTCCTGACGGTGCGTGGGACGATGGTGTTATTGAGGCGGCGGACGCCTTTAAGGACGTCGATACATATTATTTCTATTATCACGCTACCGGGGCGGGTAAGGGATATCGGCTCGGGGTGGCCAGTTCCACCCATCCTTTAGGGCCCTTCAAGAAACACGGCGATAAACCTGTTTTAGACCTTGGCCCGAAAGGGAGTTGGGATGACAAACACGTGGCCTGTGCCATGGTTCTCAAAGACGGCCCGAAAAAGTACTATATGTGGTATTCCGGACACGGCAGCCGGCCGCAACATCGAAAATGGAGCATCGGCCTGGCCACCGCTAAGCATCCGCTTGGACCGTGGGAAAAAATCGATGGCAATCCCATACTGGAAGATTTCGGCTATGTAGGCGGCGTGCTCAAGGTCAAAGGAAAGTATCACCTCTATTGTGCGTATCCAATAAGCTGGACCGGGTATAAGGGTGATTACAGCCCTCTGGCACTGGCGGTTGCTGAGACGCCCGAGGGACCGTATACCAAATACCAAGGCAACCCCCTTATGGAAAAAGGCGATTTTGGCGACTGGGACGATGGCGGTATCTCCGAAGCGGAAGTTCTTTATCACGGCGGCGTCTTCCACATGTTTTACGGGGGGACCCATTTGTATGGCCCCCGGCTCGAGAGCATTGGGTATGCCTACAGTCTTGACGGCTACAAATTTACAAAGTATCTACGGAACCCGGTAGCCGTGCGACAGGCCAATCCTAATGCGGCCGCTTTTGCCGAGGTACACGCCATTATCGAGCTCCCGTTTATCTACCTGTATCACACGCTGCGCTATGAAGAACGTGACAATAAGAGCTTTCCCTGGAATGAAGATTTGGGTGTTCAGGTGTTGGTTACCCAAAGACCTTTCAGCCTTAATATGCCGGTGCTGAACATTGAATCTCTTGGTGCAGGCCAAACCACCAAATTGGCTGATTCGCCACCTATCAGTTTAGGACACATCACAAGGCTGGCATTGACTGCAGAGTGTTACTATGGGGGCGGAGCTGAAAAACCAATACGCATCCACATCAGGGGTAGTTATGACGGACTGAAATACGACACCACTGATTTATACAGCTTCGACAACGATTTGAGATTCGGAGGGAAGGCAAGAAAGACCGTTGAATTGGAACCGAAAGTTGGCTTTATTAAAGTTCTTGTTGAAAACATGAATCAGTCCGAAAGTATCTCGGATGTAAAAGTGACTGCTGTTTTAGGTGGCTGATGTTGATAAAGAAAAATAAAAAGTTTTCTTTGAGCAGCAAAGGGTCTTGACAGCAGGCAGGTTCGTTATATAATTGAGGTCGAAGTCGGTTATATTATAATGGATTTTGCTCCGCTCGTAATGACGGAGATAAGGAAAAGTAGATTTGAAAGGAAAACAAAAATGAAAAGACCGGTCCCAAAAACGCTTGTTTTAGCAGTTGGTATCATCGTTGGTTTTATGTTGATTACGGGCTGTGAAGAGGAGGAAAATTTATCTGATACACAGTCTGATACAACACCAAATAGCAAACGGAGTAGACTCATAGCCATTGAGAACGTGCAGCTTAAAGAACAAATTGAAAAGCTGAAAAACCTGCATGCCGGTGAAATGGAAAGGCAAAAAAACCTGCTTGACAAATGTCTGCGAGAAAAAGAGGCCTTGGAGGAAATATCAAGTAAAGGCGTTGATAACTATATGCAGAATATCCTGGGGCCCCTTTCTGAGGAAAACACAAAACTGCAGGAGGAAATTACAACTCTCAAGGCGCAAATAGAGAAACTTAAGACAGAACCCGAATAAGCTAAGAAATAGGCAGGCACTGAACCTTTATAACCAGCCGTTAATCAGTTCGATTGCACACTTTGCGGGCAGCTCTTATACAATCGGGCAATTTTTCCTGCGGGTAATGTTTTTGCATTGCCACTGCAATGAGCCCTACGAACATAGGTTGAGGTTTCAAAGGACGGGAAGTAAGGCAGGGATGCGCCTGAGTGCCCATGAAAAATGGATGTGATGGGTTCTCCAATATCTGCATAATCGGCTGATTCGGTGCTTTGCCGGAAAATACCAGGCCGGCCTTTTCCAGCACTTCAATATAGCGAGGGTCAACCTCGTAACGATGTCTAAATCGCATTCTAACCGAATCTGCTTTGCCAAAAAGTTTCCACGCTAACGTCTGTGACTTTAGTTCTATATCTCTTCCGCCGAGGCGCATATTTCCGCCCAGTCCTTCGATTTTTTTCTGCTCCGGCAATATATCGATTACCGGCTCGTTACAATCCGGCTCAATCTCGGTGCTGTTGGCTTTTGGCAAGTCGCAAACATTGCGGGCAAATTCTATAACGGCCATTTGAAAACCAAAACACAGTCCCAGATAGGGTATGTTATTCTCTCTCGCGTATTTTATGCAGGCTATTTTTCCTTCTGCGCCGCGTGTACCGAAACCACCAGGAACAATAATGCCGTCGACGTCCTTGAGATTTTCAGCTACATTTTCATCATTAATGGTGGTCGTTTCAATCCATTTGATTTTAACATCAGAAGCCAAAGCGATGCCTGCATGCTCAATTGCATTGATTATCGAGGCGTAGCTGTCTCGGACCGTTGTGTATTTACCCGTGATGCCGATGGTTATTTGTCGATTAGCGGAGCCGATTTTATCTGTGAAATCGCACCACTGGGCCCAGACCTTGCGTTCGTGCCGCAGATTGATTCTGTCCTCGATTTTGAGCAGTTTTAAGACCGCAAAATCAAGGCCCTTGTCCCTAAGTATAGCCGGTATCATATAGATACTGGCAGAATCGGGCAGACTTATGACCCTTTCAAGGGGGACATTGCTATAAACACTAATTTTTTGCCGGGCCTTTTCACTTACAGGATTAGTTGCCCTGCAGGCGATGATATCCGGCTGAATGCCGCATTGCATAAGCTGCTTTATTCCCAATTGTGCCGCCTTTGATTTCTGCTCGCCGAGGGTAGGTGGTTCCAGGATATAGGTGAGCGCAACGAAGCAGCAGCTATTTAGGCCTTCTTCGTAAGCCAGCTCGCGTGCCGCCTCGATGAAATAGGCGTTTTCCAGGTCGCCGACAGTACCACCAATCTCAACAAATACTATGTCGGCATTGGTCTCGGCTGCCAGCCGGCGGAGTTTTAGTTTGACCTCGCCGGTAACGTGGGGGATCATTTGAACGTCTCTGCCGAGGTAATCTCCATGGCGTTCCTTGTGCAGGATCGAGCTGAATATCTGGCCGCTTGTGGCAAAATTTGCTCTTGTTAAATCCATATCGAGCATTCTCTCATAAGTGCCCAGGTCCATATCGCATTCCATACCGTCATCGAGCACAAATACCTCACCATGCCGAAAAGGATTTAGCGTTCCGGAATCTATATTCAAATAGCCTTCGAGCTTAATAGGAGCAACTTTTAGCCCCTTATCCTGTATAAGTTTCGCGAGGCACGATGAGAATATCCCTTTGCCCAGGCCGCTCATCACGGTGCCCATAACAAAACAATATCGGGTTTTCCCCTTTTTATAACCAGGTGGTATAGGCACGAAAAATTCGCTCTCAGTCGAAGTATCACTAACAGACGCTAATAAATCTTTGTCTTTCGACATAATTGTTTCCTGAGTAACTATTTATATTGAATTATCAATTATCTGTTTTTTGCTCATACGTCCGCGTCTGGAATTGAAATTCCTTTATGTCGTTTAACGTAAGGCCCGGGAAGACCGCTTCTGTAGAGCGGCACTTCCTTTCGGGAACTAATTTACTGCTCTGCTTGCCTATGTGTACCTTGCCCCAACGGTCAATTGCGATAATTCTGCATTCCGTATTCTCGTAGAATGTATCATTTATGTGAATAGTTGCCTGGCCGTTTATATCTTTAGGATTTCCCACAAGAACTGAACCATCGGGGCCATCCCCTATCATTCCCGTTTTGCCTTTGAATTTTGTTTCCCATCCACCTTGGTTCGGTAATGGCCCGCAGCCTGCAATACTAACCACAATTAACCCAAGAATTACCAGTTTCAAACTTTTTGGTATCGGTCGGTTCGACATATGCTTAATTCTCTAATCGATTCATTCTATATCTTTTGACGAACTCGGCGTACTGCTGTGGTGTATCTATGCCATCGCAAACGTGTTTAACCTTACCGACCAATATCGAAAAACCATTTTCGATTGCCCGCAACTGCTCAAGCTTTTCGATTTTTTCCAGTTTCGTTTGGGGTAAGGTCGTAATTTTCAGTAGGAATTGCTTGCGAAAAGCGTAAATTCCAATATGCCGCAAATACTGGTGCAACTTACCGACGCCGGATTTTTCTCTGTCATAAGGTATGGGAGCACGCGAAAAGTAAATCGCACAATCGTTGGAATCAATGATGACCTTTACGATATCAGGATTGGCAATCTGCTCGGGATTCTGGAAATCAGCAGCGAGCGTTGCCATTTGGTAGTCGGGATTTTTCACTAAAAGCTCAGCTAAATAGTCAATATTTCGTGGTTCAATCTCCGGCTCGTCGGCCTGCAAGTTGATTACAATCTCGACATCCATATCCTTGACGGCTTCAGCGATGCGGTCGGTGCCGCTTTTATGCTCGGCTGAGGTCAGAATACATTCGGCTCCAAATGTCTTGGCAGCGGCAGCAATTTTCTCATCGTCGGCTGCTATTATGACCTTCTCAGGCAGAGAAGCGGCACAGGCCCGCTCATAGGTGTGCTGGATAAGGAATTTGCCCGTATCTTTGGCGAGAACTTTACCGGCGAGTCTGGTAGAACCGTAACGAGCAGGGATACAAGCTACAATTTTCACTCTCGTCTAAACCTTCACGCCAACACTATTTCTGCTCCGCAAGTCGTACATCTTCGCTAAAACAAGGAAAAAACCATTTGCGATAGGATTTATTCAACAGTTTAAATCCAACTGGGCACTTATGGTAGAAAGAAATTTGAGGTTTGTCAATAGGCCAAAATACTTTGTTTTCAAAAAAACTCAAACTTTCACAGGGTTGTTAGATAGGTTATGCAAGGCGTGCTCAACATGGACGACGGTGAGTATCCTCTCGGTTGATTTTGAGAATTGTGGACTTGTAATCCACGGCAGGGCATATATACTTTACTGGTAATCGGCATTGCTCTATAGTAGTATCAGCTTCAAGAAAGAATTCGGAGTATGTAAATTATGAAAAAAGTCTTACCAATTATCATTGTACTGGTTGTAATCGCCGGCATCTTTATCGGGATCGGAATTGCAAGGAAAGGTAAACAGGGAAGCCAGCGCCGGATAGCGGTAATTCCTAAAGGCATTACACATATCTTCTGGGAATCGATTCGCAGGGGGGCGGAAACAGCAGGTGCCGAGGCCGGTGTTAAAATCTTCTGGAACGGGCCGGAGCGGGAAGGTAACCGAGAAAAGCAGATTCAAATCATAGAAGACTTTATTACACAAAAGGTTTCAGGTTTTGTCCTTGCACCGATTGACAACAAGGCACTGGTGCCATCAGTAGAAAAAATATATGCCAGGAACATACCTTGCGTGATTATTGATTCAGGTATCGACACGGATAAATATGTTTCGTTCATAGCGACAGATAACTATATAGGCGGTTTAATTGCAGCAAGGCGAATGGGCAAGATTCTCAACGGTAAGGGAAAAATAGTTGTTGTTAAATACGCACCCGGTTCAGCTTCAACGATGAAACGAGAGAATGGTTTTATTGATACTATCAAAAAGGAATTCCCTGAAATCGAAATTGTGGACTCTAAATATGGGATGGATACTGTTGAGACCGCGTTACAGGCTGCCGAAGACCTGCTGACGAAAAACGCTGAGATCGACGGCCTATTCGCCTGTAATGAGTCCACTTCAGTAGGGGCCTTACGAGCACTGCAAAGCCGGAAACTCGCAGGCAAAATGAAGATGATTGGTTTTGATGCCGGTGGACTGCTCATTGAAGGTGTAAAGACGGGGGCTGTCGATTCGCTTGTCGTGCAAAATCCCTATAAAATGGGCTATGAAGGCGTCCAGGCCCTGATTGCCACACTTGACGGCAAAAAAGTCGACAGGCGTGTAGACACAGGTGTTGCATTAGTAACTAAAGAGAACCTTGAAACGCCGGAAATTCAGGCACTGCTGAAGGGGATGCATCAGTGAAAGTTAATCTAAGCAGGATTGATATCGGACTACAAATCGGGCAAATCTAAAAGCCTCGGGCCAGTACTGGTCATTTTCTTGATTATTTTTTAAATGACGGCTTGTAATCCGAAACAGAGTAGATATACTTTGTTGACTACATACTATTGACTATTTATCATTGGAAGAAATGTTGGATTAACCATCAGTCAATAATCAGTATCGTCAGGGAGTCACGACGCCAAACCTAAAATTTAGGGAGAAATAATTATGAAAAAGGCCTTACCAATCATCATAGCACTCGTCGTAATTGCCATCATTTTCATCGGAATGGGAATTGTAAATAAAGGCAAACAAACAAGCCAACGCCGGATAGCGGTAATCCCTAAAGCCACTACACATATTTTCTGGGAATCGGTTCGAAGGGGGGCAGAGGATGCCGGCGAAGAAGCTGGTGTTAAAATCCTCTGGAATGGTCCTAAACGAGAGACTGACCGCGAAGAGCAGATACAAATCATTGAGGACTTTATTGTACAGAAAGTGTCAGGTGTTGTTCTTGCGCCGCTCGACAGCAAGGCACTGGTACCAAAGGTAGAGGAATTATTCGAGAAAAATATACCCTGCGTAATTATCGATTCGGGAATCGATACAGACAAATATGTTTGTTTTGCGGCAACGGACAACTATATCGGCGGCTTAATCGCAGCCAGGCGGATGGGCAAAATTCTCAACGGGAAAGGAAAAATAGTAGTAGTGAAATATGTTCCCGGTTCAGCCTCGACGACGAACCGTGAAAACGGCTTTATCGATACCATCAAAAAAGAGTTCCCCGAAATCGAAATCGTGGATGCCCAATACGGCAAGGATACTGTTGAGACAGCGTTGCAGGTGACCGAGGACATGCTGACGAAAAACGCTGAGCTTGATGGGCTGTTTGCGTGTAATGCATCGACTTCAGTTGGAGCGTTGCAGGGGCTGCGAAGCCAGGGCCGCGCAGGAAAGATAAAGATGGTTGGTTTTGACACCGAGAAGGCACTAATCGATGGGCTAAAAGAAGGAGTTATTGATTCGCTTGTGGCACAAAATCCCTATAAGATGGGCTATGAAGGTGTCAAAGCGGTGGTCGCCGTACTCGACGGCACAGAGTTGCCCGCCAGGCGTATAGACACGGGGGTAAATTTAGTGACTAAAGATAATATGGAGACACAGGAGATTCAGGCATTACTGAGATGACCGGCACAGTCGAAAGTAACCGAAGCGACACTGGCATTGCGCTGCGAATGATAGGGATATCCAAGAGCTTCGGGCCTGTGCAGGCACTTTCCGATGTCAGCTTTACCGTACGAGGTGGGACGGTTCACGCTTTGGTGGGCGAGAACGGCGCGGGAAAATCCACACTTGTAAAAATTTTAGCAGGTGTTTATGGGCCGGACGAAGGCTCGGTTGAAATCCACGAAAAGCCTTATACATTCGACAAACCGGAGCAGGCCCTCGCAGTCGGCGTGTCGATGATTTATCAGGATTTGGACCTGGCTGAGCACTTGACCGTAGCTGAAAATGTTTTCCTCGGTAATGAGCCTGCAGGTATTCTGCCGTTCACTGTTGACTACAAGGCAATGGTGAATAGAACGGCGGAACTGGCCGAGAATTTTAACTTCGATATTGACCCGACTGCCGTAGTATCGGAGTTATCCACCGGGGATTGCCAGGTCGTTGCGATTATAAAAGCCCTTGCACGCAAGGCTTCGATTATTGTTATGGATGAGCCCACCTCGTCGTTGGCTGAAGCCGAGGTCGAAAGACTCTTTGAAATAGTTCGACGGCTGCGAAAAAGTGGTATTTCAATCATCTATATCTCCCATCGTCTGGAAGAAATCATCGGCCTGGCTGATGACGTTACTGTTTTACGTGATGGCAGGGTCGTTCACTCCGAGTCAGTCACAAAGCTGGATATTGCCCAAATCATTCATTATATGGTTGGGCGTGAACTGACGGAGTTCTTTCCGGCCCGAGATGTTAAACTCGGTGATGTTCGCGTGGTGGTCAATAATCTTTCATCGGACAGCCGGATAAGGGATATTTCTTTCGATATTCGGTCGGGAGAGATTGTTGGAATGGCCGGTCTTGTCGGTGCAGGCCGAACAGAAGTTGCCCGAGCCATCTTTGGTGTTGACAAGAAAGCTTCGGGTTCGATAGTGCTTGATAATGTGGAGTTGTCAGTCAATTCTCCCGCTGATGCCATATCCAATGGCATTGCTTTATTAACTGAAGACCGTAAACGAACTGGTTTGTGCCTTGGCCTTGCGTGCAGCTGGAATGTGACTATAGCGAGCCTGGGATTATTAGGGATGAAAAGAATAATCAATCCGGCCAGAGAAAATAAAATTGCTGCAGATATCGGAGCGCAGTTGTCTATCAAATGGTTGAGCCCGCAAGCTCCGGTTGACTCCTTGTCCGGCGGAAACCAACAGAAACTCCTGATTGCGCGGTGGCTGCTGGCAAAAGCGAAATTTATGATTTTTGACGAACCGACACGTGGTATCGATGTCGGAGCGAAGAAGGAAGTGTATTCACTTCTTAACAGGCTCGCCGAGGAGGGCAAAGCGATATTATTTATTTCATCCGAATTGGGCGAGCTGTTCGGAATAACAGATAGGATTTTGGTGATGCGCCGGGGACGGCTTGTAGGAAATTTAAAGACCAGCGAAACTACACAGGAAGAAGTTATGCATCTTGCGGCGGTGGAGGCAAACTAAATGGGCAAATTTGTAAGACAATTGCTGCCCTTCGGTAGTTTAACACTGATATTCTGTATTCTGTCGGCACTAAAGCCGGATACGTTTCTGACGACGGAAAACTTCATGAACGTGCTGCGCCGCTCAAGTGTCAACGGCATCATCGCAATCGGTATGACCTCGATTATCATATCTGCAGGAATAGACCTCTCCGTAGGGTCAATGCTGGCCCTTTCCGGAATGGCGGGCGCGTACGCGATGGTTGCTATAGGTGGGTCGGACCCACAGGGCGGTGCCGTTGTCGTTGGAACAGCCCTGGGGATTGTTGTGGGCATTGTTTGTGGTTTTTTGAATGGAGTGCTTATTACAAAACTAAAACTCCAACCGTTTATCGTAACATTGGGTACTATGAGCGCATTCCGCGGGATATCCTATGTATGGAACAACGGTCAGCCGTACAATGTACCAAGCTACAAGTATCTTGGCGAAGGCATTGTGCTGGGGATTCCTGTTTCTGTAGTAATTTTTGTCATCATTATCGCTATGGCTGGCTTTCTTTTAAGATATAGTCGACTGGGGCGGTATACTTATGCAATTGGGTCCAATCGAGAGGCGGCCTTCCACGCCGGCGTAAATGTAGACCGTAATCTCATCTACATTTATACTTTCACGGGCCTTCTTGTAGGTATTGCGGCAATGATCGCAACCAGTCGGACCGTCTCGGCTCAACCGACAGCTGGTATTGCCCTTGAGCTTGATATCATCGCGGCAGTTGTGATCGGTGGTGCGAGCCTGGCTGGCGGCCGAGGGACTATAACCGGAACAATTATCGGAACATTGCTGATAAGTGTCTTGCGGAACGGCTGCACTTTGCTGGGAATATCAACACATATCCAATTGATTGTTATTGGCATGATTATCATTCTCGCTGTTGCGGTTGACCAGTTGGCCCAGACAAAGACAAGGGAGCTGCAGGCGTAAGAGCGTTTGCAATTTTTAATTTTCAGATTTTGCTTGACAAAAGAAGGCTTTGTTTGTTTAATATAGTCATTATGGGGCAAATTAACCGCAACAATACCGGTAACTGGTGGTGGCCTGCAGGATAAAATCCGGCAGGTGAGCGGTAATTTGCTATAAACAATTTGTTTGATTTTTCGAAAGGCAGCCTGTTGGAAAACAACAGACTGCTTTTTTTGTTTGTGTTTTCGCCTGTTTGCGAATAAAAATTACGTAAAGAACTAAAAAGGTAAAAGTAGAAATAGCTGCAAAAAAGCACAAAATGAAGAAAATGGAGATTGCTTCGTCTGCCTACGGTGGACTCGCAATGACGATATACGATATACGCAATACGAGATACGAGAAATGGATGATTACAGGCAGAAAATAGCCGATGCCAGGCCCGGACAAATCGTCCCTATCGTCAAAGAGATAGATATGGACGAGCCGGTGGACTTTTTTGCCAGGCTGAGCGACTATGGCCGGGCTAAAAACTGTGCTTTGTTCGAGGCAAGCGACTATTTAGCGGAAAATGCGTTGAGTTTCGGCACCGCGAGGCCCGCACTTTACCTTACGGGTACCGGTGCTGATTTTACAATTAAAGCCTTGAGTAAAACCGGCCGGCGCATGATAGGATATTTGTCCACCAAAAAGGAACGGTTCGCCTTCTGTGAATCGGTTGAATTTGGCTCGGAGACAATTACCGGCCGAATCAAACAGGTCAATAAAGTTGTTGATGAGCAAACACGGCTGCAAAGTACAAATCAGATGGATGTGTTGCGGGCCGTCGCGTTTGCCTTTAGCCTGGCGAGCAAGCCGTTCCGCGTGACCTGCGGATTACTTGGAGCTATAAGCTATGATTTCATAGACCAGTTTGAAAAACTTCCTCCCAGCGAAAATGATCTGCTCGGCAATCCAGACTATGAGCTTTACTTTGCTGACAATATCTTTTTGATGGACCACGAACACGGCAAGGGCTATGTGGTTGTCAATGTTATGATAACTGATAGCGACCGTGAGGCCGTGATCACAGAGGCCCAAGAGTGCTTCGACTATTATTTCAATGTTGCAAAAATCGATATGCCGAAAGGAGAAAAATATACGGAGTCGCTGCCGGCTGCTTCAAGTGATACCAATCAAAACGAATACGAAAAGATGGTCCGCGATGCCAAGCAGCACATTCTCGACGGTGATATCTTTCAGGTTGTTTTGAGCAGGACAAAAATGGAGCCTTGCCCGGATGAACCGCTGGACGTTTACAGGCGACTGAGAGAACTGAATCCTTCGCCGTACATGTTTTATCTGAACACCGCCAACACGATATTGTTGGGATCCAGTCCTGAACTGAATTTGCGTGTTAGCGGAACCGAGAAGCGCAGTGTGGAGATAAGGCCCATAGCCGGCACTAAACCGAGGGGACGAGTCGGAAACAAAATTGATGAAGACACCGATTTTAGATACGAGGCGGAACTGAAACTCGACCGCAAGGAATTAGCTGAGCACATGATGCTGGTTGATTTGGCCAGAAACGATATTGCACGCGTAGCCGAGCCGGGCAGCAGGGTCGTCACGGAACTGTTGATAGCAGAAAAATATGCTTCCGTGCAGCATCTGGTCAGCAATGTAAAAGGCAAACTTGCAAAAGAGCTTGACGCGTTGAATGCCTATCTTGCTACCATGAATATGGGGACACTCACGGGTGCTCCGAAGATCGAGGCAATGAAGCTAATCCGTCTCTATGAAAAGACCAAACGCGGCTACTATGGCGGGGCTGTTATGTACCTGACCGTGGACGGCCAATTTGATAGCTGTATTACAATAAGAAGTCTGCAGATTAAGGACCATACCGCTTATGTTCGAGTCGGTGCCGGCATCGTGCACGACAGTGTCCCAAAAACTGAGTTTGAGGAAACCGAACATAAGGCAAGGTCCTGTTTGCGTGCGGTCCGTGGAGAATAAGGGCGGAATCTTATGAAAGCCAGAAAAGTTTTATTTATCGATAATTTCGACTCATTCACATATAACCTGGTCGATGATTTTTGCAAGCGCAATTGCCAGGCGAGGGTTTATCGAGCCGATACGGAGATTGAGGAGCTTAAGCGGGTTGCTGAGGAATTTAGCCCGGACCTTCTTGTGATTTCTCCGGGCCCGGGCACGCCGGACACAGCCGGTGTCTCACTTCCGGCGGTAGGCTATTTCAAAGATAAAGTACCTATCTTCGGCGTGTGCTTGGGTCATCAGGTAGTTGTCCAGTATTTCGGCGGGAAAATCAGCCATGCACCCGAGCCGATGCACGGAAAACCGTCAAAGGTGACACACAACGAAAAGGGTGTATTCGCCGGTGTCGAGAATCCGCTGCACGCGGGACGGTATCACAGTCTTTGTGTTGTAGAGCTGCCGGACTGCCTGGAGCAAACGGCGGAGTTTGAGGGGATTGTCATGGGAGTTAAGCACAAAGAGCTTCCTATATTCGGCGTCCAGTTCCATCCGGAGAGTATTCTAACACCTGCGGGTGGTAAGATAATCGAGAATGTTTTATCCATAGCAATGGCAGAAAATAAAAGGTAAGGGGACAAGATGGCAGTAATAACCGAATATATTCAGCCGTTACTGGAGGGTGAGAGTTTGAGCTTTGAGCAGGCGACGGAGCTTTTAGATATTATTTTTGAAGGCGAGATACCCGATGTCCAGATTGCGGCGTTTCTTACCGCGATGCGGGCCAAAGGAGCAACCTCGCCGGAATTAGCAGGACTTGCCAAATCGTTGCGAAACCATGCAGTCAGTGTGAAGGTCGATGTCGACAATTTAGTTGACACATGCGGCACCGGCGGGGCGGCAATAAAAACCTTTAACATTTCAACGGCATCTGCGTTGGTGGCCGCTGGAGCAGGGGTCTATGTCGCCAAGCACGGCAATCGCGGGATAACCAGCAAATGCGGTTCGGCTGACGTGCTTGAGGAGCTGGGTGTTAAAATAGATGCCTCTGCTGATGTTGTTGCGAACTGTATAAGAGAAGCGCATATCGGATTTATGTTTGCACCAATGTTTCATCCTGCGATGAAATATGTCCAGCCGATACGCAAGAGTCTCGGCTTTAGAACGGTCTTCAACCTCCTCGGACCTTTGGCCAATCCGGCCAATGCAGATGCGCAGGTGTTAGGAGTGGCTGATGAAAACTTGATGCAGATTGTTGTCGAGGCGCTCAAACTGTTGGATATACGGTACGCAATGGTGGTTCATAGCAACGGCATGGATGAGATAAGCACGACAGGAGTTACCAAAATAGTTGAACTCAAAGATGGTCAAATCACAAGCAAAGAAATTAACCCGGAGGATTTGGGTATCACATTGGGTAGTATAGAAGAGCTGAAAGTAAGCGATGCCAAAACAAGCGCAAAGGTTATAAAGAACATACTAAGCGGCAAAGAGAAGGGGCCGCGCAAAGATATTGTTATTTTAAACGCCGCGGCTGCGATAATCGCCGGCAATTTAGCTGATGATTTCAAATCGGCAATAGGCCTGGCAGAAGCCTCGGTCAGTGACGGCGGGGCCTCGGCCTGCCTTCAGAAACTAATCAAGGTCTCGAATAGCGGACCGTGAATTAAGACACAAGGAACGAATCGAAAACACGAATATGTTAATAGTGAAGGTTAAAATTTGTGGTATTACCAATTACGAGGATGCCGCAGCGGCGTTGGATATTGGTGCGGATTTGCTGGGCTTTAATTTTTATCCGAAAAGTCCGAGATTCATACCCCCGGAAAAGGCAAGGGAGATAATAAGCAAACTGCCTGGTTTTATAGATATTGTGGGTGTCTTCGTGAATGAATCGATAGAGCGAATCCACGAAACGCAAAACCTGTGCCAATTGGATTGGGTTCAGTTGCATGGCGATGAAGACCCGGAGTTCTGCAAACAATTTCTCTCTCATAATGTAAAAGTAATGAAAGCGATACGGGTAAAAAAGCAGAGTGACATTCAACAGGCGGAGGATTATTTTACCGACGCCATTTTGCTGGATGCCTTCGACCCTGAGAAGTACGGCGGCACGGGGCTAAGCTTTGACTGGAATATCATAGGGCATATTGGCAAGCGTATTTTTCTGGCCGGCGGGATAAATCCCGATAATGCGGCAGAGGCAGCTGAACTTGGAGTTTATGGAATTGATGTTTGCAGCGGTATTGAGGCTGAGCCGGGCAAAAAAGACCACGAGAAGATGAAAAAACTGTTCGCAAATATACGACATCTGAGAGGCTAAACCGTGACCCCTGACCCATCACCCTAAACACGAGACACAAGAAAGGGTACGAAGTATGAAATATAAAGGCAGATTCGGAGACTATGGTGGATTTTATGTGCCGGAGGTCTTGATACCGGTACTGGAAGAATTAGAGGAGGCGTTTTATCGTTTCTATGAGGATGAGCGGTTTGTGTCCGAGCTGGCGAACCTTTCGAAAGATTATGCCGGCAGGCCCAGCCCGCTTTATTACGCAGGAAGATTCAGTGAGTATGTCGGCTTTAAGGTGTACCTGAAGCGCGAAGACCTTCTGCACGGCGGAGCGCATAAGGTCAACAACACACTCGGGCAGGGGCTTTTAGCAAAGTATATGGGCAAAACCAAACTCATTGCCGAAACCGGCGCGGGCCAGCACGGTTTGGCTACGGCGATGATCGGAGCCCTTTTTGGTATGGAAACGAAAATCTTTATGGGCGTTGTCGATATTGAGCGACAAAGTGTTAACGTCCATAAAATGAAACTGTGCGGTGCAGAAGTCATTCCTATCGAAGGTGGAACAGGGACGCTCAAAGACGCCATCAACGATGCGCTTCGCTACTGGACGGCAAATGTTACCGATACGTTTTATCTTTTCGGCTCAGCTTGCGGGCCGCATCCGTATCCCACGATAGTAAAACATTTTCAAATCTGTATCGGCAAAGAGGCAAGGCGGCAGTGTCTGGAAGAAATCGGCAAACTGCCGGATATGGTTGTCGCTTGTGTCGGCGGCGGCAGTAATGCGATTGGTATCTTTTCGGGCTTTATGGACGATAAGGATGTTAAGCTAATAGGCGTCGAAGCCGGCGGCAGGAGTTTAAGCAGCGGCAGGCACGCTGCGACGCTGGTGGCTGGAAGGGTTGGCATCTTACACGGTGCAAAATCCTACCTGCTGCAGGACAAGGAAGGTCAGGTCCATGAGACCGAATCGGTAAGTGCGGGGCTGGATTATCCGGCTGTTGGGCCGGAACATTGCCTGTTAAAAGATACCGGTAGGGCCGAATACGTTGCTGCAGAAGACACCGATGTGCTTGATGCATTCGAGTTGCTGAGCAAAACTGAGGGGATACTGCCGGCCCTGGAAAGCGCACATGCTCTGGCGTACCTTATGAGTCAGAAAGGCAAGTTGGACTCTGCTACAATTGCAGTAGTAAACCTTTCCGGCCGAGGTGATAAGGATGTTTCAATTGTGGAAGAACGCCGACCTCTAAACATTGATTAGCGATAATATATTATTGATTAAGGTACACAACTGATGAAGACATATAAACAGGTCTTTTCCGAGTTAGCAGATTTGAAAAGGTCGGCATTGATACCTTTTTTCGTAATAGGTGACCCTGATTTTGATACAAGTGTGCGAATCGTAAAAACATCTATCGACGCGGGGGCTGATGTTTTGGAGCTTGGCATACCCTTCTCCGACCCAATAGCTGATGGGCCAACAATTCAAAAGGCGGATATTCGCGCAAGGAACAGCGGGATGAATATGGCAAAGGCGATGGAATTTATCCGGAAGGTCAAGGATTACAAGGATATTCCAATCGGACTGCTGATGTATTACAACTTGATTTACCAGTACGGAACGGAGAAATTTTTCAGCGATTGTTACCAGGCCGGTGTCAACAGTGTTTTAGTTGCTGATTTGAGTATTGATGACGCGGATGAAATTACGTCGCCTGCAGCTAAAGCGGGTCTTGATACTGTTTTTATGGTTACGCCGAATACTGACACAAAGAGAATGAAGCTGATTGCTTCCAAAACTACCGGCTTTATTTATGCCGTCTCGGTTTTAGGCGTTACCGGCAGCAGGGAAAAGCTCTCCGATACGATTGAAGGACTCGTCGGCAAACTTAAAAAGGTCACTAATGTCCCTGTTTGCGTCGGTTTTGGAATCAGCAAACCCGAACATGCGGCAGCAGTGGCTTCAGCAGGGGCTGACGGCGTGATAATCGGCTCTAAAATAGTGGGCTTGATTGAGAGTAATTTGGACAACAAAGAAAAAATGCTTACCGAAATTTCAACCTTTTTAAGCGACGTTAGAAGTGCGCTTGAGCATCAGAGTGCTTGAGATACGTATTTAGAAGTATATAATTTATACTATCGTTTGCTGTCTTCGATTTATCTTCACTTCTCCCCTGTCTTCGGCTCCCACGCCCACCACTCGGCCCAAGTATCAAGGAGGGTATTGTATCGTTTTTTTATGTTCTGTTTCTGTATTCGTCTCGTATCGCTCGACAAACTCGGGTTTAGTGGTATCTGGCCAAAACTCTTTCCGGTAATTCGTTCAAATGAGGCTAACAAGCGTTCAGCTTCGTGATAATATAACATATCCAGTGCCAGTGGGGGATTAATGCTGCGAAGACGGTCAAGTGCGTTACGCATTTCAGGCAACCCAGTTGCATCTTGATATTCGGTGAGTAAACACGCCGCGAGGGATCTAACGCGTTCGCTCGGGTCCTTCAGTTTTTTTCGAAGTTCAGAAACTGCCAAAGGCTCACGCGTGTCAGCAAGGGCGTATAACGCAACAATGCGATTGCTCTCTACCTTGTCGCTTGCCGCTGATATCAAATGGGGCACAAGATCCTCAACCTTAGGGGCAAAGTCCGGCTTTCGTTGAATACGCTTGCCGCCAATACGCTCTGTGCGTCTGGCCATCCCGTGCAAGCCACGTATAGCCTCACGACGAATTTTTTCGTCATGATCTGTTAGTAACTCGCACAGTAGTGCTACTGATTCGTCAGTATCGAAAGCACTGTAGGTGCTTCTAAAATTTACTGCGAGTTCGTAGCGTTGCCAAGGGTTCTTTACTTCCCGCATAGCGCGCCTATATGCGCTCACTGCTTCAACTGGCATCGATTTCAATTCGCCCAGAACCTTTAGCCTTGCCTTTCGTTCCGGGCCGGAACCCGGAGGCTTTCTGGGCATCGGCATTTTCAGGTAGCGTTGAATTACCTCTGTGGCTTTGGAATCCTGTCGCTTGGCAGCCGCAGAAGCAGAGAATGCAACCACACATGCCAGAATTAACATTAATTTCTTCATTTCAAATCCCCTAATTTCACTATCATCCTTTGCATATATTATACGCTCTCGCGGAAGGAATAATTGTAAATACTTTGTAAAAAATAGTACAATCGATTGAAGACAATTTGACAAAAAGAGACAGAATGCTCAGTGAAATCTCAAATTTCATTAGCGAGGTTAAAAGTGCAATTTCACCCCGTTAGAAACAAGACACCGGAAGCACCTACCTTGCTTTTGCCGGGAATTTCTAACGGAGCAAGCATCAGAGTAATTGACACGTGTATTTAGAAGGATATAATTTATACTCGCGTTTAGTTTTTCAACTCAAAGTCTTTTTAAGTCGGAGGGATGTAGAACGTAAAGCCCTTAAGAAAGGAACAGCTTCATGAACAAAAAGCACTTGACTCGACGACAATTTATGTGCCGCGCGGGTGCAACGGCCGTGGGTGCAGGGGCCTTTACCTTGGCGCCGAGCAGTTTGGCTTCCGCCGCCATTGCAACGAAGCGAAAAGGAGATTCTTCAGGTCCCGGTTTATTTGATAAGATTTACGGATGTCTCGCCGGCTCCCGAATAGCTTCTGCTATGGGAGCAGCGGTAGAAGGCTGGGACATGGATAGGATAACCAGGAAATACGGTGTCTTCGACAAGCTTGTGGCATATCACCACTACAATGTGGATTGGGACCATCCTGCAGGAAGCACAGAGGACGGAATAGAGCGACAGAAGCTTATGTGTACGGCCATCATCGAAAAGCAGGACAGGATAACGGCTGAAGATTTAGTAAAGACGTGGGTGAAGGTCCTGGACCCCAATAAGATGAAGTATATGACCGAGGGTTTTGACAGAGAACTACTGGCCCATGCAAAATCGGGCACTGTGCCCGCATGGGAACTCGGCAGCTTGTCCAAGCATCCGCATTTGAACACTACAGCCCGTTCATTTCACGCTATTGCTTTGATTAACGCATGTGATATTGACGGGGTGATAAGAGACATTTATGAGATAGGAAGGGTGTATCAGCCTCCGAATAGCGATTCCTATCCCTGGGGTGCTGCTTATAACGCTGCTGTTGCATATGCGATGAGGCCTGATGCCACTGTGGACTCGGTTATAGAAACAGCTCTTAAGTATTCTACCCCTGAGGCCAGAGAGGAAATAAAGAATGGCCTCGAAATAGCTAAAAAGCATAAACAACCTTTGGATATGAGGAGGGAGCTTAATGAGGTATATACAAAAAAAGATAGTCCCTACTTTGTAAATGTTAGGATGAAAACCTATCATGCATCTTCTATCTACGAGACGGTAACCAAAGCGCTGGCGGTGTTTTCTGCGACTAAAGGAAATGTTAAAGATGCAATAATCGTCGCGATCAACTTTGGGCGTGATACTGACTGTCTTGGTGCCACTGCCGCTGGATTGGCAGGTGCTTTCTCCGGGACCGGGACTATACCAACCGAGTGGATAGAAGCCGTAGAGAAAGGCACAAGGAACAATCCCTATACAAACTCGCGTATGACTATCAAGGAAACAGCGAAGGGCATGTATAGTGCCCTGCAAAATAAAGTCAGGAAGATGAAGGACTACGTAACATTGATGGAATCACAGTAGTTTATTTCTTCTACGAGTCAGCTCACTGGCATAATGATTCCCAAGGGATTCAGCATTTTCCCTTGCCCAATTTGTAAACCTGGTTTCTGCTGTCGGTGGTGAGTCCACATATAATAGACCGGCCATGAGTCCCTCAATCTCATCGCGAGTGGTAAGAACATCACCAAGCACCTTGCCGATAATCTTTGCAACGATGTAACCAATTGTTGGCGGTACAGATATAATCAGTTTCTTCTTTCCGATGATTCTGCCAATTTCCTGGACGAGACCTTTGTATGTGAATGTTTCCGGGCCAATCGCGTCAATAATCGTGTTCTTTCTGCTTTGGCCTTGTTCGACTGCCAAATTTGCAAGGTCATCAATGTAAATTGGTTGAAGCCGATAACTGCCATCACCGAACACACCGAATACCGGGAACCTGCGGAGTGTCCAGGCAATATTATTGATTAGAATGTCCTCTTTTCCTCCAAAAAATATGGCGGGACGCAAAATGGAGTACGAAATACCGGTTTCTCGCAATGCTTTCTCAACCGCTGCTTTGCCGCGGAAGTACTCGAGATGGGATTCCTCTGATGGATTCGTTACGCTGATATGTACGACCTTTTCGACACCCGCTTGTTTTGCGCAATTAAACAGTGTGATCGAATTAGTTACAGCAGAGGCGAAAGTAAACGTCTTGTAGTTGAATCTGACCCAGTACGTGTTGTACAGAACGGATACTCCTTTTAGTGATTCGGTGAGCTTTTCCGGGTTGTCAAAGTTGAATGGGTGTATTTCTATCTTATCGCCGAAAGGGTTGTCGCGATGGATTGAATTGGTGAGTGTCCTGACTTTGTGACCTCTATCCAATAGTTGCCGCGCAATGTATTTGCCGGAGTATCCGAAGGCTCCGGTGACTGCATGTATTTGTTTTTCGGACATAACTACTTACCCAGCTAACCTCCCGTACGATTCGGTTCCTTTGTAACTATCGCATACATTATACAATATTGTTGCCAAAACGCAGGAAAAACAAAAAATATGCTCCTTTTCAGGAATTGCCGACTTCGACCGAATTTAGCATTCAGGGCTGTAGAAGGACAATATGGCCGTCGAAGTTACCTTCTCTTAGATACGAACAATGAAGGGGCACCGGCCCGGCGTGAATGACAAGGTTGCTCCCATCCAGAACTCCATTTTGGTTCGTATCGCTGAAAAGGGCACCAATATGTTGATATTGTTTACTGCCACTATATCGGACAGCTATAAAATAGCCCGGATGGACGTCTCTTCCCCACTTTAACTGCTTGTCAGCAGTTCCCTCCAACACGTCAAATTCCTGAACTTTCGGCCATTGGCTGACTAACATCGCTACATTGTAATTTTTTTCAATCGGTTTGTCCTTCCACTTGCCATAGGCCGCCACCAGCACATCGGCACAATCCACCCCGATGTAATTATTGCTTTGATACGTGACTGAGCCAAATAATGCCGGCACATTAAAAAAGGAAGTCAGATATCCAATGTACCCTTCTCCATCTCTTATCGAGACTCGAAATACCTTCGGAGAAAGTCCCTTTGTATCAGAATCTTCAATCCCTGGGGACCTGTAAATTACACCTTCTTTTTTAACTTCCGCCTGAAACCAGAAACTGCCAACGTCTTCGTGATAGAATTTAGAATTTGCGGCCTTGTCCCACAAGGAGCGAAACGAGGATGATTTCCTGTCTCGAACCTGTGTATTATTTTCGTTGTCAAATGGCTCTATCTGCCAGCGACCTTGAAATTCGGTCAATTCTTTCCTCTGATAATCTATCTTGGCCAAACCGATCCATTTATATGCGTCTTTCTCCCACGGCATATTCGCATTCTTATAAATCTTCGAAGTGTCGGGGATAATTTGATGCCACCTTATCTTGCCTCCAGAAATTTTATCGACTTTCAACACAACTTTCTGCCCTTTCAACGGGTAAATCGCCGTACTTTTCACCCAGGGGCCGCCATTAATACTCGATTGAATCAGAAGGGTGGGGACGCTGTGTTTTACAGAACGCGCGAAAGCATCGCTTTCAGTAACTACAGATACCTCTTTTCCTGCTGCTTCGTCGGGCTCGCGAGATTTCCCGGCCACCTTCGGCGGCTTTGCCAGAGCCGCAACTTCGGCATGATTGGCCGGCTTTGCCAACTTAAGGCATCGAATTGCTAAAGAATAAGCAAACACCCCAACGAGGGTAGTAGCTACTGCTACCCGGAAAATCTTTGAGCGATTCACAGTTTTCGCTCCTGACAATTACTTATGAAGAATAAATTCCCGTCTCAAACAGTTTATACAGAACCTTATCTGAGGAAATTGTTCGAAATTTCGGGCTTGTTTGCACCTGAAAAAATTACAGCAAAATGATTTTGCCTGCACCTGCGTCTGGCTGCAGGGAACCGCAGGCACAGGTGAATCTTTAATCGTTTATCAACCGATACGCCCTTATCAGTTCTGCCACGCTCCAGGCCTGAGCGATGCAGCCTCTCGGCTTATGGGGGGCATCTCCATCGAATATCTCCGAGATACTACCGAGGCAACCATCTTCGGTTAGATGCCGGATCAGAGGCTGGATAAATTCAGCCGCCTTTTTTTTGCTTTTTCGGCTGAAATCATTGACCTTCAAGAAGCTTTCGATAAATGGTCCGATCAGATACGGCCAAACCGTGCCCTGGTGATAAGCCTCGTCTCGCTGCTGCTGGGGGCCTGTGTATGTTCCTTTGTAACGGTCGTCCTGAACGTTTAACGTTCGCAGGCCGTAAGGTGTGAGGAGTTCTTTTTGCACAATGTCTACAACTGACGCCTGTTCGCGAGGTGACAGTGGTGAAAAGGGAAGTGAGACGGCAAATATTTGATTCGGCCTAAGGCTTGGGTCAACTGAACCATCGGACAAAATACAATCGTTTAAGTAACCGGTTGTCTCATTCCAGAATAATTTGCGGAAGCTCACTTTCACTTTGTCTGCCATAGATTTGTAATGCTTTGTGTTCTTTACATCCCGGCCCGCATAAAACTGGGCACAAAGGCAAAGAGCATTGTACCAGAGGGCATTAACCTCGACCGCTTTCCCACACCGAGGCGTAAAAGCAACGCCATCACATTTGGCGTCCATCCAGGTTAGCTGCGTTTCGCGATTGCCTGCGGTTATAAGCCCGTCGGCATCGGCACAAATACCGAACCGCGTGCCATTATGGTAAGAGTCTATAATCCAGCGGATTGTCGGTAGAAGCTCCTGCATGAAGGTTTCTGAGTCACCGGTTGCATTTAAGTATTGAAAAGCTGCGTTGATAAACCAAAGAGAGGCATCGACACTATTAAAGTAGGCTGTGCCGGTACGGTCATCGAAACGATTTGGAATCATTCCTTCATCTGCCGCTTGGGCAAAAGTGGTCAAAACCGACTTCGCCTCGTCGAACCTTTGGGTTGAAAGCAGTAAACCCGGTAAGGCTATAAAAGTATCTCTACCCCAGTCTGCAAACCAGGGAAAGCCGGCCATAACGGTTGTTCTGTATGTATGTTCGGATTCCCCGTTTGTTTGGCGTTTGGTAATAAACTGGTCAGCGGCTAAACAGAGTGTTCTATATTTTACATCGCCGTTTTTTACAGCGACAGTTACAACTTTCTGGTGTTTGCGTAAATCTTTGCGAATCTCATCAATATCGGCTTTAATTAGCTGCTCAGGATTGCAGCTCGACCCTGGCGGGCTCAAGTTGGCCCGGAAAACAATTTTGGCTCGTTCACCCGCGTGGATCCGGCACTTAAAAAAACCAGGCGTCCACAAATCTTCGGTAAAATTCTGGCCCCTTTGTTTCTCATTACGATATACGAAATTAAACCACCATTGCTTGTCCTTTTCGAAGTTCATAGAAGGGCAGTTCAGGAATAATTCACAGCTACCCGGGACATCATGACGAATCAGCAAACTATGCCCGAGCCATCTTGAGCATAATGGAGCGTCAGACCTTTGCAGGGTGTGGAAATCCCTTAAGCCAATAAATGGACGCAAAACGAACTCCGCCGGCTCTTGCACACCGGCGAAATCATATACCAGGACAACCGTGTCCGTATCGCGGAGAAGATACACGGATTTAGTCAGTTCAAGTTGCTCCAGTTTATAATCAAAATGCAGCCCGGCATCCCGACGGACCTGCTTGAGATAGGTGAAACCCTGTGGCGCGAATTTGTCATTGAATTCAAAGGTTGAAAGGTTAAATACCTTTCGCGGGCTCACATTTTCTGACGCGCCCAAAGCCGGACAAAATCGGGTCTCTCCCTCAAATATCACCATCTCAAGGCATTTAGCTAATGCCATTATCCGATTGGCCGGTGGATTAAGCGAGCCGATGAGCAAGCCATGATATTCTCTGGTATTGCAACCGATAATTGTTGACGATGCGTAGCCACCTCGCTCATTAGTCAGCAGCCATTCTCTATTCAACAGGTTCTCAACAGGCTCATCAGCGGTTGATATGGACACAATTGCTACGCCGTCAGTTTTTTGTGATATTAACATCCCGTAACATATACCTCGAACCAGATATGCTTCGCGATTTACACGAGATACGCATTTGATTTACGACCCGCCTAAAGGCGGGCAAAGTACCCCCTTAATTGCCTGCTCCGTTAGACGCTTTTTGCCCATTAAAGCCTTGTTTGTGATACGATTTCTATCTAACAGAACCTGCCTGGAACAGCGGCTTTGGAGATTGTTCAATACGTTCATAAAGTTTATATAAGAGTCATAAGGTGAGTCATACGGATTGAAGTATTTATGGACATCGCCGTCAGCAAAGTATTTTGTGCACATATAATAAAAGTGGTCCGACACCTGTAATTTTCGCCAGTCCGAAATAATTTTCTCGTCGCTGGTTTTCTTGATTTTCTTTTCCATTCGATAGAGCTCATGAATGGCGTTGGATTGCATTGCATTTCCAAGCCAGGCAGAGAGGTCTCTTTCGGTATCGGCCCAGCTTATCAGATGCGGCACATCAACGGTGTCGACGGGCTCATAGGCCTGTACTATTTCGCTGGGGGTTTTGAAATCGTTGTCTGGATGCTTTAGAATCTGTTCCGGCAGGTGCCGCATAAAATCGAAGATGCCCGTATCTTCCCATTGGTGTTCGCCGAACGTCTCATAATCCATAAACAGGTTGACAACGTTGCCGTTACCGTTCACATTGCTTACCCATCGGGCGAATTTGTCTGCCGTTAAAGGCCATTCCGGCCAGTCACGGTTGGAAAATCTAAAGGCGATATCGTCGCTGAGGGAATAGTTTTTCAGCAGGAGCTTCAGCTTCTCGCAGCATTTGGGGCGGTAGACAAAATTGGGACTTCGTGAGCCTAAGATGTGGCTTGCTCCTTCGGTAAGGATTGCGTCGAACTTGCCCATTGACTCGACAAGGGCAGCCAGGTCATTATTGTATATAAGCTCCGTATTTCTAAATACTCGTGGTTTTTGACCGAAAAGATATTCGATGGTTTCGATGTGCTTGTTGACCTGCTCTATGAATTCATCACGCGAGTATAAAGAACTTAAACTGTGATAATACGTCTCAGCCAAAAACTCCACGCAGCCGGTTTCGGCCAGTGCATCAAAAGTGCTTATAACTTCCGGCGAAAACGAGTGCAGCTGCTCCAGTAACACCCCGGTTATGCTGTACGCTATCCTGAATCTACCCTCAAATCGCCGTATTATGTCCAGAAGTAATCGATTGGTTGGAAGATAACATTTATTTGCCACTTTCCTGCAGATGAAGGCATTTTTATAATCGTCAAAATAATGGGTGTTTTTGTCAAATACCGTATAATGCCTCAATCGCAGGGGCTGATGCACTTGAAAATAGAAACATATCGAAGCCATTTTTCGTGTCCCGTATCTCGTATCTCGATTCACGAGATACACTTCTCAAACCGCAGCAGTGTTTCTTCATAAATTGTCGCACACCTCTGCGCGCTGTCTTTCCACCGTAGTTTTCTCACCTCGTAATTACCGTGATTTCGCAGTGTCATCTCCAACGGTGGATATTTCAATACCGCTACAATCTTGTTGGCAATCTCGTTGACATCCCAGAAGTCAACTTTCAGGGCGTGCATCAAAACTTCTGATACACCACTCTGCTTGCTTATTATGACAGGCACATCGTTGTCCAACGCTTCGAGTGGTGCAATCCCAAACGGCTCTGATACCGAAGGCATTACATATAAATCAGCCATTTTATATATTTTTCGGACGTCTTCACCTCGCAAAAAGCCCGTAAACAGCACCTTGTGCCCGATGCCGAGTTCTGCCGCCATCTCAACGGCCCGGTGTATTAAATCGCCGGAGCCGGCCATAACAAACTTGACGTTATCCACCACATCCAGGACTTTCTTGGCTGCCTGGAGAAAGTACTCCGGGCCCTTTTGCATTGTAATTCGGCCTAAAAACAAGACAATTTTCTCATCTTTGTCGATACCGGTTTTGGCTAAACTCCAATTGTCGCTGCCGTTGCGCTCCACGCCGTTATATACCACTTCGACTTTTTCACCGCTAATGCCGTATCGGCCGATTATAATATTGCGGGTAAAATGGCTGACAGCGATTACTTTATCCGCCCGCTCCATGCCCTCCCTCTCGATGTCGTAAATCACCTGGTTGACATTCTCGCCGCTGCGGTCGAATTCTGTCGAATGCACGTGCACAATTAGCGGTTTTTCACTCATTGCCGACACCGCAATCCCCGCAGGATAGGTCATCCAGTCATGAGCGTGAACAACGTCAAACTGCTCATTTCCGGCTAATTCAACGACAGCCATAGCATAACGATGAACCTCAGCATACATATCGCTGCCGTAGTCTAACGAGCCGGAACACTGACTGGTTACAGAGACGTTGCCGCCGCGTTTTTGTCTCAAACTTTCTTCGATTCGCCGCTGGTAAGAGTCAGGGGTTGAATATGGCTGTAGCGGTGAGTTGATAGTGCGAAATACTACGTTTTTTAGCCCCGTACCAATTAGGCTTGAGCTTGTGCTCAATTGGTGCGAGGTTAGTAGCTTCACGTGGGTGGCATATTTGCTGTCGACCATTCTTGGCAGAACAAAAGTTACTTTTATGCCAAGTTGGTCCATTGCTTTTGTAAGTCCATAGCAGGCAGTACCAAGCCCACCACTGATAAATGGAGGAAACTCCCAACCTAACATGAAAACTTTCATATCATCCACCGGTCGTTTATTGTAACCTTCTATTGTAGAAGGAGTTACAAGCGGCCCCTTTTAAATCCAGTCGTAACAGACGCGTTCTTCTCAAAGTTGTACGGTTGCACAACAAATTGTGATTTACCGTTAAGCACTTTATCGGCAGGAAATTACACAATCTTAATTTCAAACCGGCAAAAACACTGTATTTGCGCTGATTTCCTTTATATAAATCGGAATTTTGGTTGAGGCAAGTTCAATAAATTTTGTAAAAGTGTGAATTTTGACACTGATAATGAGGATTTTATGGGTCAAACTGAAGTAAAAAATAACCTGCATAAATTCAATATAACCAATTGCTGTTAGTCCGATTGTGGTTAGTGCCGGCCAATTGTTTTCTCCCAAAACAGCTAGGGAGAGGCAGCTGGAAACAGGTAGTTGAATATGTAGGCAAACCAAATCAAAAAAAAACCGTTCCGCTCTGAAAAAGCGGAACGGCCTGGATTAAATAACATCGCCGCAAACGTAAGATTAGCAGTCAAAAGATGTTAGCTCACGAACTCTTTGCCCTGTTAGAAGTAAAATGCCGAAGGACCTCTAACGGATTCTACAGATCATGTGGCTTGACTGTGCTGCGACGATTGGCCTTGGTTCGAACAATTGCAGCATCAAGAATACAATAGACCTTGTCACTGATTGCTCCGAGCGCATCGGATGAGGTCATCATCTTTTTGCTCTTGATGTAGGCCTTAATTTTGCTGGCTACAACCAAAGACTCTTTTCCTTTTGCCATTGCAAAAATCCTCCATGTTCAAAAGTTAAATTCCGATAGTCCGGCACCCAATCCTTGAGTCCGGAACGTTACGAGCATCGTTATTACAAAAAGGTGCAAGGATTTGCAACAAAAAAAAACGCTCAAATGCAAAATTTATGCGGTCAGAGAGCCGATAGCAGGAAAGTGCTTTAGAAATTTGACCTGTAAATCGTGCTTTTTCTTACAAACTTGCGATTTTTAATAATTTATGCGGTTTATTTTGACGAAAATATTTAGACGAACCGTTCTTAATGGCCAATGTTGACTCGCCGGGATAGATTGAGTTTGTTGCGGAGAAATAGATATAATGGCAAAACGTTATAAAAAAAACCAAAAATCGCAGACTAAACTGCAGGATTTCGTGGTCGTTACTTTTATCGACGACCTGGAGCAGGCAAAAGAGTACGAGTCTCTGCTGAAAACTAATGATATTCCTGCTGTTATAAACGAACAAAGCGAACAGCCCGGAGGCACAAACGGCATTGCTGTAATGGTACCCGAGGATTTTCTCGATGAGGCACACGTGGTAATCGAGTCACAGGATGCTTATGATGACTTTTATGATTTTGCATTAGAAGAAGACGAAGCCGACGACGATTTTGACAGCGACCTTTTCGAGGATGAGTTCTAATCCGCTGTGCCCTTAACAATATCTCGTATCAACAGGACATGCTGCGGGATTGCGTTTTATGTTATAGGGCGAACACTTGGCAGTCAAACAGCTTGGCCTAAAAAAGTGGCTAACAAAAACATATCGCAAAAGTCAAGGATTTTGAATTACGGTTTTTGGTTTTTAGAAATGGGAGATGTGAGATAAGATGGATGAGGAACACTCCGTAGAGCGTCGCAGCGGTGATGACCGCAGGCAAAGTGTTGTTGACAGGCGTTTGGGGCTGGACCGCCAGCGTGGGCCCGGCAGACGCAGAAGTGATGAGCGAAAATCTGCTGAAGAAGGACAAATGTCCGATGAGCAATTTGAGTTTCTTATGGCCATTGATGAATATAAAAGATCAAATGCAAGGCCTTTTCCGACCTGGACAGAGGTCCTTGAGCTAATAAAGGCGCTTGGTTACCGCAAAGTAACCGAGCCGCAACCGCTTGAGCCGTTTAAGAAGGACCCCAAACGTGATAAAAAGCGTTTGGGAACCCGGTAAGAACGAAAGCAAATTAACCGCCTTCGGCGGGACTTTTTTGACAGGATTAACAAGATTGACTTGATATTTTTATCCTGTTAATCACCAATAACTCTTTGGGCCTGGTTTTGCCCTTAAACAATTTCTCTCGTTATGGCTTTAATAATTGATTTACGCGATATTCTATAAAATCGTGTAAAATCCTGTTATCCTGTCTAAAATACAAATTCCTATACCATCAAGTTCAAGTGGTAAAATAATCTCGCCCTTAATAACTAACCCAAAGCGACATCCGTCATCCATCCTCCGAACTACTTTTTTCCGCCTTTATCTATCACCCTGATAGTATCCGTCCCTTCAAATCTGGTTCCTCCGCTGAGTTCGCCGCTTATGGTCAACTCCACATCACCCGGCTCAAGTCCGCCTAAGGCGGACTGAACCTCTGACCGGCTGAATCTAACTATGGCAACCTGCTCTTGTTCATCGACCTGGAGCGACTCGGCTTGAATTTCGTCCTCAAGAAGAACGCTGTTGGGTTCAATATCGGCAACATCGTAATCTTCGGCAAGCCAGATATAGCAGATAATCCACTTGCCCACACTTGCTAAATTGATGCTGCGTGGGACAATCCTAACCTCAGCCGGTATTGAGGGCTCGTACTCATAAGCACCCATATCGATTCGGCCGTAGATTATGCGCGGTTTGCCGTCGAGGTCTGTTTCGTTAGGCTCAGCTATGTAATTCGGGTCCCCGGCATCAATACACGGCGAAACGGCCAGCAGATGATAATCACCATTAATCCAGAAATCATCATTGGCATCATATGGAGTTCCGTTAGGGTCCCAATAACCCGGACTGATGAAACAAGGATCGGCGTCGATGTTGCCTTGGCCCACCCAACCACTTTGTATATCACTGTAAGTAACACTAACAACAGAATTTCCGGCGGTCCAGATTTCGTTGCCGCCGTCCCAGAGAATGCAGTTGGTGAGCGTTGAAGCGCTGTTGTCTCGGCTATATATTGCGCGGCCTCTGCCGCCCGCTGAATTAGCACCAAGAGTACAGCCGGTCAGCCGTATCGTGCCTCGCATCCAATTGGCGATTCCGCCACCGTTGTTGACCACCGAGTTGCCAGTTATGAGGCAGTTGGTGATTACAGAGTCGCTATCATAGTTATATATAGCGCCGCCTTCGCCATACTCACCCAATTGTACCCAGTTATCACTGAAAGTGCAGTTGGTGATTGTGGGGCTACAGAAGTAGTTAGCCATCCCAGCACCGTAGTCTTTCGCTGAGTTGCTGCTAAAGGTGCAGTCGGTGAGTTTCGGACTGCTGCCCTCGATATGCATTCCCCCCCCATCATGATAAGCTTCATTTCCATTGAATGTGCAGCCAGTTAAAACCGGGCTTCCACCCGAGGCATACATTCCGCCTCCTGAACTCTGGTCATACTGTACCCCTTCTGCGTAGTTGTTGGTGAAAACGCAGTTGAGAACTGTTGTGTTGCTATTTTTGGTGCGCATTCCACCACCGTACTTTGCAATGTTATGAATAAAAGTGCAGTTAGTTATTGTTGCCCGACTCTGCTCCCAACAGGCAATTCCACCCCCTGAGTGTTCAGCTAAGTTATTAGCAATAATGCAGTTAGTAATAAGGGGGCTACTATGCTCACAAATGACCGCGCCTCCTCCGCCGCCTGCATAATTACCTGATGCATAACCATTGGTAATCGTGAAACCATTGAGAATAGAATCAGCATCTTCGCCTTTGTGGAAATGGAATCCTCGGTGCGGGTCGGCTTCGGTGCCGTTGCAGTCAATAATGCAGTTTTCGGGGCCGTTCTCGCTGCGAACTGTAATTGCTTTACCTCTAAAAACGATGTCTCGGTTACCCTCACCGGTATATATGCCATCGGCTACGAGGACGGTATCACCATCTTTCGCAGCATCAATGGCGGCCTGGATGGTTGTGTATTCCGATGGTACACGTAAGACGACTCCTAAATAAAGAGTTATTGCAACCATCTGCGGACTGTTAGCAGCCTCATTTCCGGTTATCGTCAATTGACAATTATGTACACACGGATCCAGTCCGGAGATATCTACGCTCAGAGTAACTTCGTTGACATGGCCTGTAGATTCTCCATTTGGCGGATAAACCTGGAGCCAGGGATAATCCTCGGCAATCTCCCAATTCAACGTGCCGGATCCTATATTGCGAATAGATAAAATCTGTGATTTCGGATTGGAGCCGCCTTGGGTTGCATAAAACATCAACTCTGTGGGCGAAATTCCAATAAACGGTGTTGGCGTCGACGTGAACTCGTCTATCCCCATATCAACGCGGCCACCCATCACCCGCGGCTCACCATCGATGTCTGTTTCTCCAAAGGAAGGGGTGTAGAGTGGATCGCCTGCATTTATACAAGGCGAATAAGCCCGCAAATGATAGCCGTCCATCGCCAATAGGGGGTCAGCGTCGATGTTGCCCTCGCCCCAGTTTAGCGTACAGCCAGTTTCCACGTGTACTCCTGCCTCTCCGCCTTGGACGTCGCTATAGCTGACGGTTATTCCGGCAGTAAAAGTTTGTCCCGCCCATTGGTATAAAGCTAAATATATGTTATCTCCCTGTGTAGCTGCATTACCCCAAAGAATGCAGCTCGTGAGTGTTGGGTTAGAGTTCCTCTGGTTCCATATCGCGCCGCCGCATTCTGCTGAATTTCCGCTGAAGGTGCAGTTGGCGAGAGTTGCATTGCTATGGTACCAGTTGTGCATCCCACCACCTTTGTCTGCTGAGTTCTCACTGAATATACAGTTCGTTAGCATCGGGCAGGTACCGTGGTTGAACATCCCGCCGCCGTAGTATTCTGCCGAGTTCCCGCTGAAGATGCAGTTGGTTAGCGTCGCGCTGGCCTCGTAGCTGCTCATCCCGCCGCCAAAAATACCCGCCGCGTTCTCAATAAATGTGCAGTCAGTCAGCGTCAGATTACAGGGTGTCTGGCCGGTAACGGAAGTGTGGCTGTCCATCCCGCCGCCATCTATGTAAGCACGGTTTCCGATGAACGTGCAGTCCGTCAGGGTCGGGCTGCTGTCGGAGTTGCTCATTCCGCCACCGTCGCTATACACTGAGTTTCCGCTGAAGGTGCAGCCGGTCAGCGTTGGGTTGCTGTTCCTCCCGTTGTGCATCCCGCCTCCGTCGACCCGAGCCGAGTTGCCGCTGAAGATACAGTTGACCAGTATCGGGCTGCTGCCACTTCTGTTGTGCATCCCGCCGCCATCCCATCTGGCTGAGTTCCCCTCGAAAGTGCAGTTGTTTAGCGTCGGGCTACCGCCGGAGTTGTACATCCCACCGCCGTCGTCGTTTGAACCGCTGCCATTGGCGTTGCCGCCGCTAATAGTGAAGCCGTCCAACACAGACGTTTCGTCAGTCCCACTGGCGGTTACGACGTGGTAGTTGTTCTCCGCCCGTGTCTGTTCATTACATAAATCCCACAAATCGTTTACATCTATATTGTTTACATCTATATCGTTGCCATCAAGGTCGCCGCTCAAGATGGTTTCGTAGAGTTCGATATCGCGGGCATTGGGGTCCGGCTCACCGAATCCAGCGTACCTGCCCTTAAGAGTTACGCCGTTGATGAGCTGGAACATAGCTGTTCGGTCGCCACTCCCGCTGGGATGAGCGCTGTCCTCATCCGGCTTGTAAATACCCTCTGCCACCCGTATTTCTACCGGCTTGGACGATGGATTGGCATCGGCCAAGGCATCCTGAAGATAGTTATAGGCATCAGCCCAGGACGATCCGTCATCGGTACCGTTGGCATCGGCATCAACGTAGATTATTTCTCCTGTAGCAGTAGATACCATCACCAAAGCTACAAAAAACAATGCCAGGATTTTTGCTCTCTTTTTCATTTTTTCACTCCTTTCAAAAATTTATGATAAATATTATGACGGTACAGACAACGCACCTGTACGCGATGCGCGCAAGCGAAGTGTGCTGTGCATTGATAGATGCAACCTGTATCCCAAATTCCGCATTTTTTGTACCTCGTTTCTCCTTCTAACGTCCTGAGCAATCCGTGCAGCACGCTAAAAAAGGAAGAAACTACTAACTTTGGAAGGCAGGATCGATATGAAATCAATTACAAGTTTATGATGGCAACAAAAAGAGTATGATAGTTTTGTCTGCCTTCACTTCCTAATTTTATTTAATTTTACCACAAAAGCGAT
>SDBU01001002.1_pt1 | contig 41363 bp, 85 predicted proteins | sample 2277071 | NCBI WGS metagenome assembly SDBU01 (sample SAMN10397929, study PRJNA504765) | marine sediment metagenome | isolation source: marine sediment core GS08_GC12, 126 cmbsf | place: Arctic Ocean: Gakkel Ridge, Loki's castle | collected 2008 | reverse complement strand
GGGTATTAGAAGACCATAAAGGAGTGGGGGTAAGCTGTGTTTGCCTTATTTCGCCATTAGAAAATTGAAATGGGGTAGATGTAGAGTTTCCCCTCTATTTCCCCCCCATAACCTTACCATAACCATCATACGCAAGCTATAACCATACCAAGATCTTACATAAACCTTACACTCTACCCTATTCATCCTTAGTTAACCGTTCAATTAAGCTATTATAGTGGAATTAGTAGGTGATAGGTGTCCTCTTGACAATTCGCGGGGCTTGGTGTATGCTGGTCTATCAAGGCTATAAAGGAGCGTAACGTGACTAAGAAAGAACTAAAACAACGCAACGAGAGACTAGTGCGGGAAATTACGCAGTTACGCAATGCTGTCCCTGCGCGTAGTGAGTCTGATATATTAGAAGATATCAAGAAGAAAGAGGAGAAGGCTGCGTTTATTGCGCGGTGTTTGAGGGTTCGTGTGTGCCCAAAGTGCGGTGACAGTCTGGGCTGTGAAGTAGACACGGTTGCCCGGTGGTATAGCTGTGTGTGTGGCTATAGGGCTAATGAAAGCTATTAGGTGATTAATGTCCTGTTGAATTTCCATAATCAACGTGATATAATGTGGTATCTAACGGAGGTGTAAGCATGGAAATAGTGAAGCAGAGTGAGTTTTGTGGAAAGAAGAAGGCAGGCATGGAACTATCTAGCATTTCGACAAAAACGATCTTCCGCGGGTCTATAGGCTCATGCCATATTTCACATGTTTGGCTTAAATGTTCCTTTGGGGATGGCCCGTGGTCAACTATGAACAACTTGATGCTGTTATAGTCATTAAAGGGGAGTGATGTTATGAAATTTACGATAATGGCGTTAATGGCCCTCCAGTTAGTCCTTTTTGGGCTTAGTGTTCAGCTTTTAGTTGATAGCCACCTTATTAGTGGATTAATCTGTGTTATCCTTAATCCACTCTTCTATTGCATGAACCTACACGCGTTACACAGGAGGTGATGGAATGTACCTAGTAATAGCATGTATCTTGGGTTTCTCTGGTGGTTTTGCCGCTGGATATTTTCTTGGTTGGTGGGGTTTACTAGTTGTGGGAGTATCGATTATGGGAATTGTTTCGTCGCGAGTTACAAAGACTAAACTATAAGGAGAGTGAAACACATGAAGACACTAATAATAATTGGTTGGGGGTTTCTGTTTATATGGCTTGGCAGCGTAATTATTTGGCGCTATATACATCGCAATGATACAAAAGGAGCGTAAAACATGAATAAGAAGCTAGTGTCTGATGTGTAGGGCTTTCGATTAGGGAATTATGTTTTTCGTGGTGTTATAAAGGATTGAATGAAAGGAGAGTGAAATGGCGGATAATGTAATAACAATGTATTTCTACTGGGACAGCTGTTCTACGGAAATGTATGGGCCATACACAAAGAAATCCCTGCTTGAGGAATTAGAAGACAATGGCGCTATAGACATAATCAAGGTGTCTGGTAAGTCCTTGGTGTGTGAACAAGTTTTTGCACGTACGTCAACAAAGGTAACGCTTAAAGCCGGAGAAACACTAAATCTAAGGTAAAGGAGAGAGTGTGGTGCTTGATATAGGAGAAGATGACGAATAAAAGGAGCAAGAATGTCTATAACAGAAATGTACTTTTTCGTTGACCCGAACAAATGGTTTTTGCGCGGCCCGTACACTAAAGCCGCATTAACGCACGAGCTTGCGGCATGTGATGCCAATCACACGGATAATGAACTAGACATAATTATGGTGCGTTCTGATGGTAACATGGGGTGTCACAATGTTGCCGTACATCATACCTCAAAACCAGTGCTAAATTATATCGTAACTGACTATACAAAGCGATCAGAGAGCCGACAGCATGTGTAATTTACACTGATTCGCCTTAGATTACGCCTATGAATTCGCTATTTGTGTTTCGCCAATTCGCCCTTATTCGCCTTTGATATTTCGCCTTCACCACCCCAAACACACCACATCGGCATAAAATACAAATCCATAGGTTCTAATGTAGTATATGGAAGTCTTGTCTTGGCGTTCCGGCACAGCACACCAATTTACATATAATATGCTGAACCCTATAGCCTGTCAATACTTAAGGACATTTGTCACATACAATTTCCATGTTCCTTCCATTACAACCAAGAGCAAAATGCTGTATATATGGATTGTAACTAAGGAGGTTACAGAAAATGAAAAAGGCAAGAATGGCAAGACTCGCAACACTGGACGCCCTGGAATATACCCTCAAGGCTGTTTGTGGCTTCTTGGGCTCAGCCCGCCGTCTCATTGGCGGAGCGTATGAAGACTTGGTGGAGCGCCTTGAACAGCGCGGGCGTTACGATACGTCAGGACATAGATAATGTGGGTCGAATTTATTGCCTTAGCCATTATCGCACTCGGTGGGGCGGTGCTGCTCGCGGCGTGGCATTCATCCGCAGAAGACGGGGAATAGCCAAATAGAATACAATCAAGGGAAGGTGAATAGGAAATGAAGTGTCCGAAGTGCGGCGAAAAGATGGACTGGGAAGCAACCCCGCAAGATGGCGGTTTATACTCGTGGCATTGCCCGGATTGCGGAGAGTGGGTTACCGACGTTGAGGGGCTAGAGTGATGTCGCGCTATACAGACGCAGTAGAGAGGAATACGGAGGGACTAGATGCCGTCTCTAGTGGCTTGTGTCCCGGTTGTGAGGAGTGTGCAAGTGACCAAGGGCTTGACATTGAGGAGTTTAATAAGAAGCTGGAATGTGGCGAGATTGCGGATGAACCGTCCTTCTCGTGGAGTCGGTGCGAGTGTTGCGGTTCAAGCTTAGGGGGCGGCAGACACGCAGCTCATGGCACCATGGACGATGGCAATCTGCTACACTTCGAGATTTGCACGGATTGCGTTTTCTGTCTCGCGTACGGTGACGAGCCTGAAGTCTGGGAGGAATAACCCTCAACGCGGCACAAACCCCACTAATTGAAAACGTAGGAGGATATAGTGGATAGCAAGTACGGTGGTTTTGACATGATAGACAATGCCTGGACTAGAGAGATTGAAAGGTTGAGGAAGGAGAATAAACAGCTTCGAGCAGCAATGATTGGCCTTGTAGATGATATAGCGGGATTGAAGAACATGACCGATAGCGAACTTAGAAGGGCTGGAAAGACTCAGAGTTGGTGGTCTTCTGTGCTAAGAGCGCGGAAACTGTTGGGAAAGGACGAGGTGTAACATGAAAAGGCTAGGATATATTGAATATGTAAAGTGTGGCGATTGCGTCCATGTGTTAGAGCGCGGAAAAGAATCAACCTGTCTAACATGTTGCCACGGAAGGCCCGACAAGTTCGAGGAGTCCGAGAGAAGTAAGAGGACACAGGCACAACAGGCGAGCGGGAGGACCAAGTGAACACCAACAGAAAGTCCTGCAAATACTGGAAAGTCTGCGGAAGTAACAGCAACTGTTCATCTTGTAGGGGAGGATATGAAAGGAAAGTAGATCCAAGGAAGAGAAGGCCGGATAGGTGGGATGATAGGATAGTTCAAGGGAGGGAAGGATAATGGATAGAGTCGCCACAGATGATGTTATAGCCGATCTTCTTGAAGAATTACTTAACTGTGCAAACGCGGATGAAATCCATGGTCTTCTTGTCGATGAGGCTAGTACAATTGAAGGATATATTAAACATCTAAGAACGTAACCTCCTAACGTATCCGAGGGTCTAGTGTAGGTTGCTAGGCCCTCTTCTTGTTGGTGGATTTCTAATATAAGTAAGTTGCCTCTGGTCTTGTGGGCTGGAGGTATTCTTATGTTGGGGTGGATAGTTGGGTTATAGGAGAGACTAGGATGGTGTGTTAGGTACTGTGCAGGAATATTCGCATATAAGTAAATAGAAGAGAGAGCCCCCGCCAAATGTAAATCCGCAAATTTCCCAAACTTCATAATCAGTCAATCCAATAATCAAACAAACACAAGTTCAAGCGACGGATCATCCGCCCCCTCTATGGGTTTATTACCGTCAGCGTACCTTCCGCCTAGCCATCCTATTCGTTTTCCTGTTGCACGGTCTGTTTTGGTCAGTTTAAAGGATACTAAATCCGCCTCAAGGATAGACCATTCGTGTGTTAGTCGGTATCCGCCCATCCACGGCGGTAATATACATTCCTTGCCGTCTTCTCGGACTATTGCCGCGTTGCCAAGACAGGTGTGCATAATCTTGTAACTTATGCCGTCTACTGTAACAGCACTCATTTTCGTCCTCCTATTCACACCCAAGACCATAACGACAGTCAGCGGCATCCTTCGCATCCTCGTCAATTCGCTTTGCTAGCTCTATTTCGACGGCAAGTTTCAGGGCCCCGATATGGTCTAACGATACTGGTGCAATGAAGAACTCGTCCCCGCCATATAATACATCGTTCAGAATTCTATCCGGGATACTATCTATTGTCTCGTATTCAAGCCAGTTGCTTAAGGCACTTCTGAACATGAATTGTAGAGCCTCGCTACACCAAGCAACGCATCCTATGGTCATATACCTATTGTTCTCTATTACTTTGATGTCGCAAACATGTTTCATGTGTTTTCCTTTTCAATCATGGTTTTGTTTCGTCGCCACCTACGGACAAACCTATTGGTATCGTCCTCCAAATCCTTGCACGTATCCACACACCTTATATAGTCTTTTTCGTATCCGGTTGCAATGTTATCTACTACGGCAGCAAGACAGTTCGGTTCATCTATGACTCCTTCTGCCATAAGCATCCGCAACAATTTGTATCTCATCTGATACGGTTCTAGTATTGGATTACCTATCTTCTTTGTCCGTTTCATTTAACACCCCAGTTGGTCTTTATCTCTAATTTTGATATACACTTTATCCGCTAAGTCTTTGAATGCGTCTTTTGCTCTTTTGCCGTAACCGCCGTTGGAACAGATGTATGCGTGGTATCTGTTGTCGATGGTACGGCGCTCAACGCGCAGTCCCTCATGGCAACAGGAGTCTAACATATCAAGATAGTTGCCGTCTTCATACTGTTGCATTAGTTCTGCTTTTAGTTCTTTTTCCCAAGGTTCTAATACTCCGTGTCCTATCATTTTAACTCCTTTCCAATTAGTGTTTTGTTTTTCGTCGCCATAATCAACAAACAACTCTCTTGAACAACACACCCTCACTCAATGTACACCCACCCTCTTCAGACACACAGCACAATAGCATGTCTTTGCCAAAGTCATTGTCGATAATGATTTTGTCCAGACCAAAGAAGTCTGCTAGCAACTGTGTTCTATACGGGCTAAGGCTTGCTGGGTTTCCTGCGCCAGTTTGTATAAGCTTAAGGACTTCTTTAGTGTACTCCTCCCATTCTCGTATTTCGCTTGTATCCGGGTGGCGTCTTAAGATATCGTATACCTCTTGTCCAACTATTAGCGTATTTAGCCATTCCCCTGTTTTGTTGTAAACTATTTGTTTCCCGTATCTGATTACCCTATAAGGGCCAGAGTCTGCGCCATCACTAAAATAGATGAAATTTGGCCAGGTACTGTTAGAGTTATGCCCGATTGCGATTTCACTATTGAATGCTATTACCTTCCATCTATCGTTTTGTGTGTCCTTGGTTGAGTTTATATACTTTGCCCTGCTTTCTGCTTTCATTTTCCCCCCCCCGCCGTATTTTCTCCACATAATTGTTTCCCCGCTCGCGCAGTTCTTCTAAAAGTAGTTCTAATGCAGGCATAGTCTTGAATGAATCGAAAGGAAAACTCGACTTAGGAACAAAATCAACATCTCTGCCCCCACACACAGTATATCCCAGCCATTTCATCATTGATACATCCTCTTTAGCTACTCCTATGTATCCTTCTAGTTTGTTCATTGTGTTTCCTTTTCAATTAGGATTTGTTTTCGTCGCTATAATCAGTTACCGTCGTTGTCCATTGCCATTGTAGCAATAACGTTTACCGCACACCCTCTCATTAACGCCAATGCGTCACAGAACATTTCTTCCTTATTCTCGTCGATTAAGCTCTTGATTTTCAGCATATTTTCTAGTATAAAATCAAATTCCGCGCCACTCATTGTTATAGTGTCTTCTCTTTTCATGTTACCTCCCTGTATAGGTCTTTATCTGTTGTGTTATTTGTTTTCGCCGCCACTAATTACACCTTAATCATTTCCACGCCGTCGGCTGGCGGGAATAGCTCTGGATGAAGCCCCTCGCTGTCAATATAGGCTTCTGGCTCGGGTTCGCGCTCACCCATTGGTATTTTGCTTAGTTCTACAAGCGATTGATATACTACCTCAAGTTCTTCATCGCTATAGTCGCTCCTGTATTCGTTAAAGTGCTTTATGCACCACTTGGCAGAATCCCAATTTTCGTCTTCCCACACAATATGCGCAGGCCCAAAATGCAGCGACGAATCGTCGTATCCAAGTTCCTTTAGTTGTTCTACGGCACCTAGATATATTTCAGCAACTCTCTTTGCCCAACCCCAGTAACAGTACCAGCATATCATGTTATCTCCCTTGGCATTAGTTTTTTGTCGTCCTCGTTGGTCCTGATGTTCTTAATAATATCTATGTACGTTTGCGTGTCTTCGTCGCTTATTTCTATTGCTGGTAATGATAACTTAACACGCCCTGCTTTTTGCATCTTCTCGAACCAATCATCGGCACCCCAACTAGCGTCTTCGGTGTCTATTGGTCCTGATACATGATAAAGAGCGCCTTCTTTACATATAAATGCGTCGATTAGGATCATTTTATTTCTTTTCGCCGCCGCAATCAACAATGTTACCTATAACTAACTTTAGCCAAACACCCTCACAGCCCTCTGGCGACGCTGGGTCAACACCAGTTTCCCACCCAAGGTCTTGGTATTGATACGCTAGAACACAGTAACGACAAGGATTTCCATCTTCATCCTCGCCATACATTGCGTTACAACAGTTATTGCCGCATACAGGGCATTGAATAGCTGCTGTTGCGCACGTTTCACACCAGTACCATTTGAATTCTAATTTATCCATGTTGTTTCCTCTTCTCTTACTATACGTCTAAAGTTGTTTTCAGTTAGCGGTGGCGTTTTCGTTTTCATGTCGTTTCTCCTCGAATAGAGTGAGGACCTTCTTCCCGTCCGCCATTCGCATTTCCCAGAATTCTGTCCTGTGGTCCTCTCCACAAAACATCTCAAGATATGCAAGAGCCCACCCCAGGGCATCCTCCATCGGTTCTAGCTTTGTGGCAATGACGGATTCCGCCTCATCCCATTCTTGGGGATAAATGTCCAACATAAACCGCGTGTCCATCTCGTCAAGAATCGCTTTCGCTATCTTCATGTTGTCTCCTTTTGTTCCCATTCCCCGCGATCGAGACATTCTATAGCAGTAATTGCAACCGCCGCGCACCGAACCAATTCATCTCTATACTGCAACAGCGAACATTCCAGCACTGCTTTACAGGCTTCGCCGTATTCCTCTCCTAATATCGTGAGCCAGCGTTCAGGGTGGTGGTTTTGTATGCCCCATAGACGATCTTGTCTTTCGCGTTCTTGTTTAATGTCTTCTAGCGAGGCTAGCCGCATTGTGTCTCCTTTTCGTCCTTATCGTGTTCTTCCACACTAAGTCCAATCAGTGTTAATATTCCCATTAATTCGCCGCCATTTATTACGCCATCATTATAATCATCTACAACAACGGTAATCATTGCGCCCCAATCGACTTTAAGTTTTATTTCCATAAGCCCGTCTTTTGTTTTAGTCTCAGGTTTCCACATGGTCCACGCATACTTTTCGTACTTACCTGTTAGTCCTATCTCTTTAACGTTCTCGTATCCGTCTATTGTTGTTTTTGGCATTTTACTCCTCTATTGTAGTTAGCCATTCATCTTTTGGGAACAGTCCAATTGGTTCAGAAACATCCTCTATCTCTTGATAACTAATGTGCTCTCTTTCACACACAGTATTTTCATCTTCATATGCCATCAGGTATAGATCATTGGGGCTAAAATTTACGCCAAGTTCTTTGTCCTTGGTATCAATGTACGCACAATGAGTTTCGAGCCACACTACTTTATATTTCATGTTTCCCCTCCCTATAACCTATACGCTAAAAACATTATCGGCGCCAATTCGCCATCAATCAACAAATCTACTAACTCATCATCAACCATTATAGCGATAGTTGGATTACACGTACACTCTCTGCCTGATTTTTGCATGAGACCGCAATCGTCATTGTGCTTAACACTGAGGTCCAATACACCAGTCCAATGATCTGGAAAGAACCCAAGATCGTCTGCCTTTACTACGAATTCATTATAGTTCATTTCTTTTCCTTTTTTCTTGCATTTTATGCGATCTGCGTGTATTCTCTCTTGCTTTCTCTGGATGTGTTATACGCCATCTTCGAGTACGTCCATCAGAACATTCCTTACACTCAGCGCGATGTTTACCTGGGCGTAGGTTGCCAAATGTATAGAATCCGCTTAATGGCTTTTTCACTTCGCATTTAGTGCAGACCTTACTTTCCATCCTGTTCCTTATTGCTGTATTCTTGCATTATACCAACCATTGACATTGGTTCCATGATTTTACAGAAGTTTTCGTCCCTAATTCCTTCTGCTGTTTCCGCTAATATTATAGTCCTTCTGTCGGCAGCGATCTTTAGCGCGTGTTCTGCTGATATGTATGAGTTTCCGCCGACAATTCTACGGGATTTGCCATGGTCTACATAGCCGCCAACTTCAGGATTGTCACGTATAATATGATCGTTGTGGCGAACTTCTGGTCTTTCCACAACATTGTTAGAATACTGTGACTTTATCTCGCCATTGTCGATAAATAAATAGCACGTATAATAAGTCCTCATTATTTCTTCTGTATCCCAATCGTCGAGTGGCCACTCCTCTATCTCGTAATCATCGTGATATTTGCCGCGCCCTTCATTGTGGACATCACAGTATTTTTGGGCCGCGGGCTCGTCCAGAAAAACCTTGTCTATCCCGTAATCGGAATAACACCCAGACGTAACTATAAACACCTTTGTTGGTTTATTCATTTTTCTCCCACACCCCAGTTGGGTTATATGCTACATTGCCACACATCGGACACTTATGGCTAAAATTAACATACAAAAGCTTATAAGTCATGCGGCGCATAATTCCGATTGGCCCTTCACAATAATGGCAGAAGCGCATTGCCCTACCCTCTGTTTCGTTGGCTTTCATCGCACGGTTAATCCTGTCCATGATAACCGCTTCGTGCGCATCGCTAAACCATGCGAATATTCCTGTCAGACCCACGTAATTCCACACAGGGGGCTGTTTGTCTTCTCGTTGGATTTGTTCAATGTAACGCATTTCTTACCCCAATGCTTCTAGTTCTCGTTCTAGCTCCGCACACTCTTCTTCGAGTTCTCTTACCCTTTCTTCCATTGTTTCGTAATCGTCCTCTAAATTGTCGTAATCAACCAAGAGGTCTTCAATATCACCAACTAGGTTTCTCATCGTAATATCTAGGTCTTGTTCCCAATCGTTGCTTTCTTTTCTCATGTTACCTCCCCTAAAAGTATTCGATTAGTGTTGTGTTCTCTTTTCGCCGCTCAATAGCTTCCGTCCATTTTTCTTGGCGGTACTGGGTATGAGATTCCGGTTCTTGAGATTTCCGCGCCGTCTTTTGTCAATAAATTGACATTTGTAAGTCCGATGGTATATTGCCCATATTGACCTATCCCGCCAATTGGAATAACGTCAATATCAATGTACGTAACTTCCGCATCGTTCTCCTTTCGCCATTCGACAATAGCCTTTCTAACAACCTCAGAAATCCTGCCCTCTAGTCTGCCCTTAGCCGACATCAACAAATCAACTGATTTCATTATGGCACCTCCTTTTAAGCACTCCAAACTTTGTATATCGGATAAAGCATAAACGCAAAGAACAACAACGGATAATACCACGGCCACCAACAAATTAGCGACGCAGAAAACATAACAAGCCCTACAAAGTATAGTACCCTTTCAAAGACCGTCATTGCTTTGATGATTTCCATAATTTCTCCCTTTTGTACGTGTGGCTAGTCAGTTTTCTGTGCCGCATATCGACACAACCACCGTTACAGCCGGTACTGACTCCGGGCGGTGATCTTGGGCGGGCAACAGGCATAGGTCTGTCGGTACTCCCGCTTGCACTGTTTTCTCGGGCCGTGCCTACACGCGCAGCCACACTGTTATTATATCATAAACTTTCGACAAAGTCAAGTGCGAATACTTTCAACAATAATCGCAATAATAGCAAAAACCAAGACAAAGCTAAACCACTGTATGTCACCCATTGTTGTAATCCGTTGTTGCAAGTTTTTCCTCGCAAAGCCGCCGCTGAAAAGAAAGATCTTCAATTAAATCACGAACTACCCATATCCCGACATCCTCTATGAAATACTTTAACCACTCCTCGCCGTGTTTCAGTGACGCAAGCAAAGCATCCCTGTCCGGGCCGAATAAAATCAAATCCTTTAGATCTCTATACAATCCTGGTTCATTCATCGGCCCATACTCCTGGTTTGAATAATTTCAACAGAACATCTAATTCGCCGGTTTGATAATCATATGCAATACCAGCAACTTCCCCACAATAGTAGACACCATCAATCTCTATAATAGCCTCACGTTCCATTGCAGCACATGAATCCTCAAACCCAGCCTCTGCGTAGCAATCAATACACACAGCTAATGTGTCTCCGTCTAAATAGACATTGTGGGCGAATTCGTAATTAGTAAGTTCTCCGATGTCGTTCAAGTCTAATGTTTTCATGTTCCTCCCTGAAGTTATGTGATAGTGCGGCTGGTCGGTCGCTACCCCGACTTTGCTGGCCCCATTCCAAGATAGGGGTTGATGGCTCTACTGTCCATCTTACCTCCAGCGCCCCGTATCCTGCGTGTCTCCAGTTATCCCCGCTATGCAGTGATAACAGCCTTTCCACGCCGCAGCCGCATAATCATAATTATACACCATTGTCATCGAAAAGTCAAGGACATTTGTCACTATTTCTGTGGACCCTTAACGCCGCGAAGATATCCAGAATGATTGTGGGTGTACTTTAACTCTACCGTTTCGCGACCGTCAAACCCATCAATTATCTTAGCGATTGCCGTCACTGTTCTCTTTGTCGTAATGTCAACATCGCGTTCATTACATCTCGCAATGTAGTCGAGGATAGCATAGGCAAGTTTTGTATTTCTATCTGCTGTCTTTGGCATGTTTCTCCTCTACGCCAGCATTAGCCAAATGCCATTATCGTTCTTTCGCGGTAAGAAAATGGAATCCGTTTGAGATTCCACGAATCTAACGACCCCATCAGAGTTCAACACAAAATTGATGGCGTGAGGCGATGGTAAAAGGCCCCAAACAATCCCAAACGCGTGCGGTGCCCTTCTGGCTCCATTTCTATACGCGTCGGTGACAAAGTCAGCTTTAACCATGATTGCAAAGTCGTCGCAGTCGTGAACTTCTGCTATAAACTTTCTCGCATCTATTGTGCTTTCCAACAAAACCTTCTTTGTATAAGAAATCGATGGGCAGTAATATTCTAAATCTGGGAGGTATATCTTATTCGACATAGAAAACTTACCCGCTAACTGCTCTATCAGCGCTTTGCGCACTTCCTTTGCCGTCATATAGACACCGGGATCAAGCGGATCTGGCGTAGGTGTCGGCGGAATAAATATTGGCTTCGGCGACGGCTTAAACGTCCTCTTCAGGAACTCCCAAATGTTCTTCAGGTGTTGTTTCATCACAAACCCCCTCTTCTAAAATTAATTCAATCTTACCGGAAACTATGAACTTGCGTGTTGTTTTCTCAACAGTGTTTCGTGTGAGCACACCATCCTCGTCTATTTCCCGAGCGCTGATTAGCTTTCCGTCGTCGTCCGTTAAATAACCACTCAATTCTAACACGGGCGTTTGGTTCGAGTCAAGATCGAGTGCGGCGCGAAACAAATTCTCAATTTCAACACCATCGCTAGTTGCGTTTACAAGGCCCACCCCGAACGGATGGTATGCGATCTCGAATGCAATCTTGTCGCCTACAATTAACTTTTTCATTTATTCCTCCTTCTTACTAACACCTTGTCCGTGTGGCGGCGCTATTGGCCTTGGCCTATTAGTCGGTGGCTTTACTCCGCCAAGATTACACTTACCCTCTCTGATTTCTCCTCTAAAGCGATGTTCAGTTTTCTTTTTCATTGTTATTCTCCTTAATCAATTTAACTAAAGCTTCTGATAGTTGGGCTGTGGTTGAAGTCAACAATGGCCACATGTCATCGATCAAATCAATTTCTAAATCGCCTATGCTGCCTTGAATAGCCCGCAATATCCGCAAGAATATAACCGACCTTCCGCTAAGATTAACTTCGTCTAAAATACCACCCTTCCCGTGCCAAAGGGTGATGTCTTTTTCAGGAGACCATTGGCAGCCACCTCTCATTCATCATTTACCTCTTCAGGTTCTTTAGCTGGTGCTATAAACCTTTCTGGTAATCCAGCACTTTCCCTGATAGCGTCTTCTATTTTATTGGAAAGATCTGCGTCTTCTTCCAGCGCCTTTGTGCTTTTCAATAACCCTTGTCCTATATTCTCCTCGTCGAACGAGAACCATGCCCCAGACTGCTTAACAACACCAAGTTTCTTCCCTGTATTGATAAGGTCATGGAAATGATCGATTCCCTTGCCATATACCACATCGAATTCAGCCTCCTTGAACGGTACTGCGATCTTGTTCTTAACTATCCTTGCCTTTACGTGCGCACCGATTTTGTCATCGCCGTCTTCGATTTTACCAAACGCCCATAGCTGGACCCTTACCGAGGCATAATATTTCAATGCGTTACCCCCTGAAGTCGTGGTTGTAGGCCCGAACCTACTGGTCGCGATCTTTTGACGCATTTGATTTGTAAAACACATAATTGTATTAGTTTTAGCTATAGCACCTGACAGGACTCTCATCGATTGGGACATTAATCGCGCCTGCAATGCAATATGACTGTCCCCGATGGCCCCCTCAAGTTCGGCCTTACTAACGAGTGCCGCAACACTGTCAACTATTACAATATCGATGCTGCCACCTCGAATCAACTGCTCGCAAATACCCATGGCCTCTTCACCTGATGACGGTTGAACAATTAACATATTCTCTAGCCTAACGCCTAGCGCTTTGGCATATGTTGCGTCCAATGAGTTTTCAACATCAATAAATGCAGCCGTGCCGCCACGTTTTTGTACCTCAGAAATAGCGTGTAAGCACAGAGAACTCTTCCCGGACGCCTCTGATCCGAATATTTCGATTATCCTGCCTCTCGGGAATCCGCCAGCACCCAATGCCAGGTCAAGCGCCAAACAGCCCGTTGGGACCACTTCGATTTTACGCATCGGGCTATCTCTCCCATCCATCCAGAGCACCGAAGTTTCCCCGTACAATTTCCGTATTTTCTTTAACGTTACCTCTAATGACTTTCTATCCCCCATTATTTTCCTCCATTTGCGGTATGTTTTCATATAACCACTTAGCAATACAATTCATACAATACGTGCCGGAATATGGTTTGATGCCAGACACCGTAAGCGCACTCCAGGAATCATCCCTATAGCCACACACTGGGCATTTGTACATTATTTGTTCTATTTTTAGGCTAGCTACTTCGCTATCACTGGCTTTCTTATCCACTATTCTCCTTAACAACTTCTCCCGCCGCTTTCTTTGCCCTCTTCATCGCTTTTGTATAACCTTTTCCATTGTATGATACCCCCACATTCCTTGATATCAGTCTTTCTGTTTCATTTGATTTACATTTAGGGCATTTTACTTTAGTTTCATTTATTTTGTATGTTCCTTTGAATTCATTTTCGCATTCAGTACAATAAAATCTATAAGTTGGCATCTTTTTCGTTTTCCATCGCTATAATAAACGCCTTTGTAATAGCGCGATACACGCTAGTGTCTGGGGTACAGTTGCCCATATCTATGAACTTTTCTCCTGGGCGTCGTAATTCCGGCAACTCCCTAGAAAACGCCATCTCCCACATTCCTTTATCGTTACGCATTAACATTACTCCTCGATTTTGTTCTTCTGCTTTTTCTACTAGTTGCCATGTTGCTGAGAAGTCGTTGAGATAATCAGGGACAAAATCAAACTCCGCTCGCCCGGGATATATTCTAACCAATTTGCCGTTTAGATGTCTAAACTCGTTCCCTGGATGTAGCAATGCGTCCGCCTTAACCATCAACTCCTCATCTGTCATTGTGTTTATTTCTTTTTTATTCATTTTGATCGTAATCCCTTACGTTCGCAAAGATTTTACGCAGGATTTCGCAGGTCGAATTTCCGGGGCAATCATTGTTTGCTCCGCCACACCCAATCTCTATACATATTCGCATTAGAATCTCGTGTTTAGTGTTCATCTTCCACTCCTTCCGCAACATAAATATTCCCATCAAAGTCCATCGCTAACTCGTCTTCCTTTAAATCGGCAATCCCCCTCAACCCGAACCCCTTTACACATCCACAAGGAGTAACTCGACCAAACGTAATGTCTCTTGCCGTATACCCTCTGCCAAAACAATACTTACAGTTTTGCTTAGGTTCTCGCATTATCACAAATACAGTCTCTGCCCTGTATTTCTCTAATCCGTATTTTGCAATTAAGGCTTGTTCATGTAGAAGTAGTCTCTTCCACATCATTACTATCGATGGTGTTTGTTTCATCGAACACTCTCCTTATTGCGTCTGGGTTTAATTCAAACAACAGGACTTTTAGATATGCTTTACTGATTGCTACTGGCAGTCGTTTTGAATGTCCCGACACTAACGTCTTATGTGGTTCATCCCGTGCAAACGAACATGTATATGTTTTGTCCACCAGCGACTCCCTCGTCGATAATCGGAATTCCTGCGCCTTTAGATCTGACACAAGACACAACGCGGGAGTGATGTCGCTATAGTCCGAAAGCGGTTCTAACATAGGTGTTTCTCCCTTACCGCATCCGCTTAGACACGTAACTGGCCACACTATATCTTGATCTCTGTCTATTTCCTCTGCTGTTCCTTCGCTGAGATCCTCTGGTGTCATTGCAAACATCTCTGTCGCAAAGTAATAACACGGCCACTCGTAATCGTATATTGAAATACCGTGCGCCTTTGCTATTGCAATAACAAGTTCGCCAATGTCCATTCCGTCAATCTCTGCACTTAACCGCATTTCTTTTGTGATTTCGCCGGAACGAGAGGCTTTATACTCCTTGAGTTCTTGTTCGTATTTGTCCATTAGAGAACGAATGAATTCACTTGATTCATATGAACCGCCGCGAAAAAGTAAACCATTTGCCATCGCTGGAAATAACTCATCTAACGGCAATGATTCGCCAGTAATTTCCTCGCACATAAAACTCATTGCGCGTAAAAGAGAATCAGCAAAATCAGCCTCCATATGCTTATACTTCTCAGTGGGGCTAGACATAACCTCGGCAATATATTGCCCATTAGTGAACTCTTTAACTTCTTCTTGTATCCATTTGATTATGTTTTCATTCATCGCCCTCTCCTCTAATCGTATCCGCGAGCGCATCTGCCGCCGCCCGTAAACACACCCTTGGCCCTCCTTTATAGATGCCCGCGCGTTCGCGCAGGAATTCTACACACATCTCAACGGTCTTAACATACGTGCTGTCAATAACGTCCCCCATCAAAAAGTATTCGGGGCTACCATCAATCAGTTTATCTCGGTCTTCACGTGACATTCTAGGCAACTCTATATTCTCATTCATTTGTCTTCCTCCGTTTCAAACACCACCCGCGAATACCAACAACGGCTACAAATACGTAGAAAACAAGAACAATTGCTACAATAATCTCTTTCCATGTATATGTCACTTTGTTAGTTCTCCCTTGTGTTTTTATTCATTGTCTACTCCCATTAAATTAAAGTTGTGCATTACTTTGGGGTTACTTTCGTTCCACAGAACGGGCAGTAATCAATGGCATTAGAAGTAGCCGTGTTGGCCGAAGTCTTATTGACTATTCGCGCAGAGGCTTTCCCGATTCCACCAACCCAATCTTGTGGCGGTTCAATAAATCCTGTTGCGACATACGACGCAAACTTATAGCAACAATACTCCTCAGAAACATCTTCTCGCACCACTCTGCGCCCAACAATACGTTTTAGATTACGCGTTTTACTGTCCCATGCCGCCATTATTCCTCCCTTGAATTCTTGTAAAGAACGTAAAAAATACAGAAGGAACGAAGCAAAGTCTTCCTAAATTCACCAAAGTCATTCATATCTTCAATCTCAGTGAACAGTATTGGCAATTCTTTTTCGCCGTCGAACGGAAATCCGCCGATAAGAATCCCTGGCGTTTTGGTCATTGAATCAGCGGTATTAATCGCCAATCCATTTCCATCCGCTGAAACTTCACGGAACAACTCCAAAGCAAAATTGTTGTTGCTGGTGGGGTGGAATGCGGATTGTAAATGGACTAAAGCTCCATCTTTGTCAACCCATCCGCCCTCTCCGCCTAGACTTCTAAGTTCAAGACCAGCAGCCTCTGCTACTAGTACGTCTAGTTCTTCGTCAGATTTTTGCTTGTAGTAGTCTACTGTGAAAGTAATCTCCATGTCTTCACTCTCCTTTGGTGATCTCATCGGCTCTGTGCTGCTGTCTCCCTGTATTCCGCCCATCACAACATCTCCTCAAATGCCTTCAATTAGGATTTGTTTCGCCGCCGCTATTTCGCTGGATTCAATCAGGTCTCCGGGAATAAAGTTAATTGTTAGGCTTACAAGTTGCCCGTCATCTTGTCGTGTCCACGTTAAAGACTCAACGCTACACAGGTTAATTCCCATATTGTTTGGGATAACCTCCAATGGTAACGGTGATTCCTTTACTTCGAGTAGTTCGCCTACTGTTTTAGTTGTTGTTTTCATATCTCCTCCCTATTTTGCAAGTGGCGCATTATTTGCATGGCTACGCCCTTCACCAATCCCGCAAATATCTTCTGGTTTGTGGACAACACGACATGCCTTGGTGGCGGGGTGCTGTGTCTCCCAGTCTTTGATTATTGCGCACGCCTTCGATTTAGACACCCATATAGCTCCGATTGTTCCCGCGCAATATGGGTTCCAGAACATAATCCCCTTCCATTGCGGACTGTACAAGTTTCCTTTTTGAACGATTCGGTATTTTGCCATATCTCCACTCTCCCTTTTCCAACATTATAGCACAAAACTTCTAAGATGTCAAGTCTTGAGTTTTGGGTAGGACTTGAACCTACATCTTCCTGGTTACAATCCAGGGCTTTAATTAAGCTACCGAAACAAGTGATGGTTGGCCTGTCCTTCAGGCTGGGCTGGTCGCACCACGGGCACAGTCGTTTAAAGAGTTGCCCTCTCACCCCAGCGTTGCGCTGCGTCCTACTGGGGCCGCTCCTAGTGTCAGCCGCAACCATCCAATGAATAGTATACACTATTGAACGGGAAAAGTCAAGTGAAAAACCCGATCCACAGACCAGAACAACGAAAGCGATGATTTTGCAAAACCCCACCTTGACAAACAATCAACCGCTTGGTATAATGAACCCGCGGTGGTGGCTAAGCTATATACGAGAACGTGTATAGTGACCAATATAATACTTAAACCTTTATATCTATGGAGACCAAACTAATAGTATGACCTTACTGAAATAAGTACGTTACAAGTATATTGTACGGTTACCGAACTACTCAGTTAGGGTTAAGGTGTAATATTCTATTACACTTGTACCTAGAGCGTCTTCTTAAACTCTTCTCTTTCCTTTTCCTTTTGTTTCCACCAATCTCTCATCCATTTATCGTCACTCTGTGTTTCAACATCTTCTTCCTCCCATTGTTTGTTGTGAAATGGAAATTTTGACCAATTCTCTGCGAGTTTATTAGCAAGCCCTATGACCTCACGCTCTGACCAACCTGCGAACGGCCCTTTTGCAAAGACTTGAGTTAGATTCTCTTGTCCGTCATATTTGGCCTGTGTTGTCTTAATCCACAACTTAGTTGCTTTCCAAAAGTCGATTTGTTTATTCATTTTGCCTCCCTTTGACTGTTTCTGTGAGTATACACCAATCGACGCGAAAACACAAGCCCCTTGACAATCGCAAAAAAATAGTGTATAATATCCTTAGCAAACTCATCGGGCCGAAAGGCTATCTCTCGATGGGTCTTTGGAGAATGGTGTTATCCGGGGACAAAACACGGCCTTGGGCCGTGTTAATCCTTGGCTGTGGTCAAAGATTCCTATATCCCCGGATAGCACCGAAACATAAGGAGGACTAATGGGCTTTTGGGTTGGATTCGGTATTGCTGTTGTGGCGTGTGCCGTCATTGTACTGGCTTTCATTGTGTGGTTCGGCATAAACTTTTGGAGGGATACGTAGATTGGTGACGAGGAGGTGATTGCTGTGCAAGAGACACAATACGAAGATAGAACAGAGGTGAGAGTGGGGCCGTTAGCCGAGTTGCTGAAGACGGCGGAAAAAGACTTAGCTGATGTTCTCGTGAAGTGCGTGACGATTACACCGTTGCAGGAAGATCAAATAGGGGCCAGATTGGCTGCCGCGATTCGTGGGATGCATCCGGCAAAACACGTAAAGGAGGACTAATGCCAGTACAACTCTGTAGAAAAGATGGGAAGCCTGGATATAAATATGGAGAATCGGGCCACTGCTATACTTACGAGGTTGGCAACGAAGCAAGTCGCAAAAAAGCAAAACAAAAAGCACATTTACAGGGTGCTGCTATTCAGGCTCAAGGCGGAGATTAAGGGAGGCAATATGTCGATACCAGTAATAGTATTCTTGTGTGGCGTTCCGGTGTTTTGGGTGTTTTTCTATGCGTCGGTGTTCGAGGATTTGCTGGCTAATACACCAGACTTGGCAACAGATAGATACATAAGCACAGGACATGACCCTAAGAAGTGGATTAGAGAGCAGCGGATTATGTCCGCCCTAGTTGCCGTGCTGCTTGCAGCGGTTTGGCCGCTTGGGCTGATTGCTGTAGGAATAATGACTAAATTCTGGAAAAACGGGATTAAGTTTTAGCCAGTAAAGACGGCGACGAAACAAATTCCACTAACTGAAAAGAAACATTGATTTATAGCTTGTGTGGGAGAGGACAATGAAAACACTAACAATAGATGATTGCCGTAACTTTGATGGCATGATCGCAAGAAATTACGAGATGGGAATTCTTGCCCTTGAGAAGGCGGGGCCGTGGGATTTGCTTTATATCGACCATGATCTTGGCCTTGGAAAATCAGGATATGACGTTATGTGTTGGCTTGAGAAAAACCCACAATATGCACCTAAGAAAATTATCTGCGTTAGCTCAAACCCGCCGGGGCGCAAACGCATAGAGTTCGTAATAAAAAAGATATTGGATGTGACTTGACAAACGTCAAAGAATAGTGTACAATAGAAGCAGCTCGCCTGCCATGTGTAGAAGGAGTAACGGTGGCGCATAGATTGTGGCCCTTCCGTCTAGGTCGTTTGGTTGCGGTTGGAGGAGGGTATAACTGCGCAAATGATGCGCTACATGTAGGACGGGAAGGAAATATCACGGATCAAGGAGAAAAAATGAAGTTTATCGTGTTCAGCACAGCATTTTTGTTCTTCCAGTGCGCGCTTCTATATCAAATTCTCTACGCAAAAGGGAAGGTACCCCCATTGCCATGGTGGGGGATGCGCCCAGAGATTGCAGCGGCTAAATCACTCTACGGTAAAGAATGGCGAGGCGCCCTTAAGGAGTGCGGGGAGGCACACTTGCCGGGCGATTGCCCGCTGTGTGGCGCGGAATGAACGATGATTATATTGCTGGCTTATGAATCGGCGACGAAAACGAAACACTAACCGAAGCCCTTGACAAAAGAAACAAAATGTAGTATAATATAGAGTATAAATCGAACAACAGAATCTGGAGGAGAATTGGCAAAAGAAGTAGAGAAAGCGAGGCCGAAGAAGATAATGAGAGAGTTGGGTGTTAGCGCCCTGAACAGATGGGATACTCGCGTGACTCAGGAGTTTTTGCCCGAGCTTCGAGGCGCTGAGGGCAGAAGGGTTCTACATCAAATGGGCGATTGTGACCCAACGTTGGGTGCTGTGCTTTTCATCTATAAACAAATGGTAAGGTCTTCGGACTGGGAAGTGAGGACATCTGTCTTGGATTCTTCAAAAGATAGCAAGAGGGCGGCGCAATATGTTGACGAGTGTATGCACGACATGTTGTCGCCATGGGATTCTGCTGTAGCTAGTTTTTGCTCTATGTTCCAATATGGATTCTCCGTCAACGAGATGGTTTTCAAACGGAGATTGGGGCGAAACGCAAAAGTACCTTCGGCGTTCGACGATGGCATGATTGGGATAAAAGATTTGCCAGGACGATCGCAGAGGAGTATCTTTAATTGGGCTTTTGGACCGCATGGAGAAGTTCATGGATGCTGGCAAGAAAATGCTCAGCGCAACGAGCGCATTTGGCTGCCGGTAGAAAAGTTTTTGTTATTCAGAACTGAATCTGACTATAATAACCCGGAAGGTCGCAGCATTCTCGCCAATAGCTATTTAAGTTGGTACTTTCTCCGTAATTATAGGGAAATTCAGGGAATATCAACTGAACGCGACCTAACGGGGATGCCCGTGATTCGCATTCCTGCGGAGCTTTTCACTAATGCTGAATACGCCACAGAGTTACAAAACTACAAGAGCCTTGTGTCAAATATTAGAATAGATGAGTTAGATGGTGTCCTGCTGCCTTACGATCCAAGCAATCCAGACATGTACAAACTAGAACTCATTAGTTCTCCTGGGAAGAAAGTAACAGATATCAACGCCACAATAGATGACTTAAAAACAGAAATGACACAATCGACCTTGACCGACTTAATTCTTTTAGGCCATCAAGCGACAGGTTCATATGCACTTGCCAGGACCAAACAAGATGCATTGAACATAGCAATTTCTGGGTATCTTAATTCCATGGCCGGTGTATTGAACAAGGGGCTTGTGTCTAAACTAATGCTAGTAAACTCTGAATTCAGCCATGTTGAGCATTATCCAGAGATAGTTCCTAGAATGAAGAAGCTTCCGTCGTACTCGGAGTTAGCCGAAATGATAAGGGCATTAGCGTTCGCCTCATTTCACGTTTCGTCTGACAAAACAATTCTTAACTCAGTTCTTGATGAATACGGCCTTCCACTCATCTCGGACGAAGAATATAACGAGTTCGCGTCGAACACTGTTGATTACAAAATCGTTCCTGGCGCAGGGGCTTACCTTAAAGATAACGAAGAAATAGACGATAATGATGATGTTGGGGAAGTGGAACATCTGTCGGTTGAGGCGGAGCAAGAATAAAGGGAGAGTAAAATGGGAGAATTAATGAAGTGCTGTCGCCGATGTTGCGGGAAGTTTCCGGCGAACTCTGATTATTTCGGTAAATACGGTAATAGCAAGGATGGCCTTCATTATTATTGTCGAGTATGTTGGCGTGAATATGGCCGCGAGATGAGAATGAAGCGAGATTTAAACCTCCGTGATATTGCTATTAACCTACTAGATGAGGAGTGGCTACCAATTGTTGGGCACGAAGGATGGTACGAGGTTAGTAATTTCGGTCGAATAAAGAGAGTCACTCCTGGTGGAAGTTCGTATGTCGGAAGGCTTCTGAAGCCGTCAAAACATCGAGACGGATACATCAAAGTACTGCTCAGTCAGGACGGTGTCGAGCGGCACTATCAGCGACACTGCTTAGTCGCTAGGGCATTTATTGGGCCACGTCCAGACGGGATGCAAATAAACCATAAAAACGGCGACAAGACGTGCAACCATGTTGACAATCTTGAATATGTTACGCCGGGTGAAAATCTAAAGCACGCTTTTAGAATTGGGCTAATGGACGAGCGGGGCGAAAAAAATCCGGGTAGTAAATTGACAGAGACCGATATACGTGAAATTAGATTGTTATTAGCTGCTGGTGTACTTACACAAAAAGAGATCGGCGATATATATGGTGTCGTGGGCAGCAATATTTCCCAAATCAACACTGGCAAAACATGGGCTCACGTGAAAGATGAATAAGGAGAAAAGATTGTTTACACTGGAAGGCAACATCGCGGCATCCAAGACTACAACATGCGCTGCATTGGAAGCAACTGGTAGAGTAGGCGTAATATATGAACCAGTTCAGAAATGGAAAGAGGAATACGACGAAAACATTCTAGAACTATTTTATTCAGATCCAGCGCGTTATGCTTTTTTGTTTCAATTAGTGGCATTTTCTTCGCGGGCCAAGACCTGGCAGGAAGTATTAGCGTTAACCGATCACTCCAATGTTATACTAGATCGCAGCATTTTCTCGGATCGCTACATATTCGCGGAGTCGCTATATGAACAAGGACTAATGACACTAACTGAGTTTCAAGCCTATAAAGGTGTCTGGGATTTTTTGGTAAACCAGTATTGCGTCACGCCAGAAAAGATCATTTACGTCCGCACATCACCTGAAACATGTCTAAAACGCATCAGGGCACGAGGTCGCGAAGAAGAGACAGGGATTACGTTAAGCTATCTTAAGCACCTCCACCACAAACACGAAAGTTGGCTTTCTAGAGAGAAATGTGTTATAATGGTTGACGGAGAAAAGAAAGTTGGCGTAGAATCACTGCTTGACAAATTAGGGATTGCATAAGGGAGGAATTATGAACGAACTCGAACGAGAGGAAGATTTTCTTCTGGAACAATTGCAAAACGGGGAGATTTCTCAATCTGAATACAATCGAGCTATGAAAGAAGCACATTATCAGTATTCAAGAGAGGCTCGTTTTGCCGCCGAAGAGGCTTACGACAGGGAACTTGAGAATTGGTAAAGGGAGGCAACATGAAAACAAAAATCACAATAATGGCATTGCTATTAATGGTAATGGCGGCATTGACTGGGTGTTTGTCGGTAGTTGAAACAGAACCAGTCGATGGCATTGACTTTTACGGAGACTATTACAAAGATTATTATCGAAGGCCGATTACAATTCGTGGCGTTGGTGCATATATGCCCAATGAAAGCGCTGGTCCGATTTGTGGGACTGTTGGTGTTTTGTATTGCCGGTCAGTTATTCTATTGACCAAAGTTCCATATGAGACAGACATCGCAACAATTCGCTGGGAATTTGATGGTAGGCCAATGCCGGAATGGGACGATCAAGAATCGTTCTACTACAATTTCAGCAGTACCGGGATGCATCACGTTCGGGTTGAGATGGTGGATGAGTTTGATAGATCAGTTGTCTATGATGGCCCGTTTCGGGTAGCGACGCCAAGGTCGGATTACGAGAATCCTTGGTATCGGTATTAAGGAGGCAATATGAATGTTGAGAGTCCAGAACGACAACTACTGGATGAGATACGCGAAGAATACACAATATCGTACCCCAACTGTATCTTTTCGTTGACGAACAATATCACTCAATGCAAAGAACGCATCGCCGCCCTGGAAGCGAAGTTGCAAAATCGCGAAGACATCTTGCAAGCATTCTTGATAGCCGCCAAGCCACTCATGCAAGAATCGTCATTTGCCCGAGAGATTGTGGCTGTGGTTGAAGCCGCGTTGTCAAAGGAAAACAATGCCAAGTAATTTACCACCAGGAGTAACAGACAACATGATTCCCGGAAACAGACCAGAAGACATAGGATGGGATGAATTCCATGAGTGGATTGATGACATTGCAAATCAGTATGATATTTTCGATCCGTGGGAGTTTAAGGAGATTATATTGGAAGCGTTAGAAAATAGGGAGGAATAAATGACGTGCATTGTGGGAATAGAACATAACGGGGATGTGTTTATCGGCGGAGATTCAGCGTCTGTTAATGACAACCTTGACCTACAGATTAGAGCTGATGAAAAAGTGTTTACTAAGGGAGGTATGGTCTTTGGGTTTTGCGGTAGCTTTCGCGTCGGTCAAATTCTAAGGTATTCATTCAACGCACCGGGGCAAGCAATTGGAGAAGAAGATTACGCATATCTTTGTGGTAAATGGATTGATTCGCTAATTGAATGCCTCAAAGGCAAGGGCTGTATTTATGACAAAGAACGCGAAATTTCCCACGAGGCGCATTTCCTTATCGGCCTTAACGGCAAGCTATATGCTGTTTACGGCAATTTTCAGGTTGCTCGCCGTATTCAACCATATAATGCATGTGGTTGTGCTAGCGACTTAGCGTTGGGGACAATCGCTGCGATAAGCGACATGGTGATTGCATTTGAACCGGAAGAATTGTTGCTTAAGGGATTGGAGATTGCAGAGAGGTTTAGTGCTGGTGTAAGTGGTCCGTTTATTGTTAAACATATTAATGCGGAGGAATAATGCTACGATTTGAGATTGCATATAAAGGATCAGGCAGCAAGAAACTACCGCCACGAGTGCGTGGTGAAAAGACAGATAAAAAGAAGGAGAAATAAATGATAGATGAAGGATACAGAGCAAAGCCAGGGCGTCTCAGCGATTGCGACATTACATACCTGTGCATGGGGGATAAGCCGATGATTAGTCCGTTTATTGCACGTCAAATGGGTGACATTTCATTTGGTTTAAGTACAAGTGGTTATGACTTCCGCCTTGGCGCTAATTATCTTGCCCAAGACGAAACAATTCGTTTCGATACGCCGGTTGACCCGCTTAATAAGGAACACCAAGAATTGCAATGGATCAAGAAAGAGGCAAAAGACGGTATAATTGTCATTCGTCCGTTGGAGTGCCTGCTGTTAGAGACGATGGAAACCGTCAATATGCCTAAAGATGTTGTTGGGATAGTGCTGGGGAAAAGCACGTACTGTAGAAACAACCTAATTCTAAACACTTCTCCGCTAGAGCCAAAATGGAAAGGGAAAATAACGTTGGAAATGAAAAACTGTAGCCCGATTTATCCGGTGATGTTGCGGGTTGGGCAGGGCATTTCTCAAGGGATCTTTGATCGTCTGCCGAATCCTCCATCTAGGGGTTATGATGAACGAGAGGTCGATGGAAAATATCAAAATCAAAAAGGAGTGACGGCTTCGAGGTGAGATGAGGGCAGTAAAAGGCATTAAGGAATGTAGTAAATGCGGCGAAGAAAAGCCTATTAGCGAGTTTGATAAGGATAAAAGTGGTTCCGGCGGTTTGTCCTCTAGATGCAAGGAGTGTAGATCTGCGTATGGCAAGAAATGGTATACGCTTAATACGGAGAAACAGAAAAAACAGAGCCTGGAGTATTATTATGCACATAGAGATGAAGTGCTTGAGCGCGGGCGGGAATACGGGATAGAATACCGGAAAAATAATAAGGAAAAAATAGCGGCACAACATAAAGAATATTACTACAATAATCTTGAAGTGTTTAGGTCGTCGCATGAAAAGAACAGGACGAAGAGAAATGAGAAGTACAGAATTAGGTATCAAAACGACCCAGAATACCGCTTGGGAAGACTTATTAGGGGCAGATTGCATCATGCCTTGGGCAGAGAATACAAGAAAGGCAGCGCCATCTTATTACTTGGATGTAGTGTGGCGGGGCTGAGGCAACACCTAGAATCTATGTTTAAGGATGGAATGAATTGGAATAATCACGGAAATCATGGGTGGCACATAGATCACGTTATTCCGTTGAGTTCGTTTGACCTAATGGACAAAGAGCAATTAAAAGCGGCGTGCAATTATAAGAACCTTCAGCCGTTATGGGCTGAGGACAATCTAAGCAAAGGAGCCAAAAATGAAATACATAAAAAAACTAGCTGAAGAATCTATCTGGAATGCAGGGCTTGTGGAATTATTTGACCTCTCTCGCGCCAACCTTAACGAAGAATCGCGGGAAGAGGTTGTAACCTTCATCGCATCAGAATGCTACGGATCTGAACCGAATGACCGCAAGAAACTATACAATAAACTTCTTACTGAACATTGTGGTGGTCCGGCGTCAAGCCTGGAGTTTGTGCGGCACTGGGAGGACTTGTCTTTGCGCGGATGTTTGCGCAATAACCCGGAGATGCTTACATTTGAAGAACACTGGTCGGATATTATTAATTCTGATTTCATGACCAGCGCTGTTTTCAACGGCCTTGCTACATTTAGGCTTGAGGTTCCTGTGTTTCTGGCGCAACAAATAACCAGGCATAGACAATTCGCGTACCAAGCCCTTTCTCGAAGATTCCAAGACGACGATAAATGTCCATTTATGTTTTGGATTGGCGGCGACGGCTGTGTGGATTTGGCGGACCAAGCCGCTATATTTTCCCCGGTGCTTAACGACGCTGTGTGTGCATATAAACGTGCGGTTGCCGATGGCGTTAGGCCAGAAGTCGCAAGAGGGGTTATACCACAATCTGCATATACAACTTATTGGATGCAGGGGGATATACCGGCTTGGGCTAACTATTTTAATGTTCGACTAGACGCTAAAGTACAGCAGGAACACCAAGAACTAGCCAAAGCAATGTTCGCAATGCTACGAAAACACAAGCCGCGATTCTTTGAACACATGCACGGCTATGTTGACAATGGAGCCGAAGTAGAGTATAATTGTAATAGTAGCCGGATTGACACCGCGGAAGAAGCAAAAAGATTAGGCGAATGCTTAGTCACTGACTTCGCATCAGATAGACCGGACAAATGGGATTAGAGGAAGTGGGATATGAATACGCACGAGCTACCTAGTAAGCTGGCAGAACTCAGCGATACTCTTGTCGATCTCGGAGAATCGTTACGTGAACTTTGCGATATTGTTAACGATATGGCAATCGCGGTTGAAAGAATGTCAGAAGAGCTTGATGGTATAGATTCGATGTTAAGCTGAAGAAAACGGAGGAACTAATGAGTGCATTAAGCATAGCAACGGCGCAACGCGTGTCTGAGGCGATTAAGAGGTTGGGTGCTTGCGGGGCTGTTGTCCGCGAAACCGGGCTTGCGCCAACGTCACTTGATAGATATGTGCGGTTTTGTAAAGAATGCAGTTTATTGCCGCAGGAAACTAGATTGATTGGAGACCGTTACTTTAACGGCGACGAACCCATCGTAACGATGGTGGCAAACACAGATATCGAGGATCTTATAAACAACACAGTGGAGAGATATGGCCATATGGATGTTCCGCCAGTTGATCCGCCAACATACAGACGCGGACCACATGTGTCTATTGATATCGGGGATCTCCACAGAACGGATGAGGATTTCATGTGGTTATGTTATCAGTCGGTTATTGATAAACTGGTTTCAGAAGTCCGAGAGCTTAATCCTGGCCACGTTACAGTGAACATTTTCGGAGACTGGATTACCGGAACTGGAATATTCCCAGGACAGGCCGCAAGAAACCTTACTAACCACCCCCACTGGCAAGTTATAGCTGGTGCTTATATGATTTTCGAGTTATTTTCATTACTTAAAGAAGCAACTGGGCTTCGCGCTGAGATGAACTATATCTTGGGAAATCACGACATACTTAATGATCGTAGCGGTGGCGTTAAAACAAACCTGGGTTACTTCTTGTGTAATGAAATAATTGCGACATATGGAATACCGATCCAGTACAGAGGAACCGAGGCCGTGATTGACTACGGTGATGAAAACGGTGCTTCGCGTTTTGCGCTCTGTGTCCATGGATTCGGTTCGTCAAACTTTACACCCCATCCCAATAGTCTACAGCAGAGGATGAAAGACAAAACACTAAATCTCAACGCAACACGCCCCAAAGAAGAGTTCATCACTGAAGTGAGGCACGGTCATTGCTTTGATGACCAGACAGAACTACTCACCCGTACCGGGTGGGTCAAGCACGATCAGCTCACTGATGAGTCTATCGTTATGTCTTACAATAGAGAAATGGATACTACAGAGTGGAATCAAGTAAGCAAGGTATTTAGATATTCATTGGATGAGTTGCCGGAAGCAAAAGAACTAATTCACATCAGGAATGTGTGTGGCATTGATTTGGCCATTACCCCTGGCCATGGATTGTGGGTAGAGAACGTAGACAAAAAAGAATGGTATAGTTCGACGGCGGAAGACGAGTATGGGAAGAAGCGAAGAATGAAACTCGCTGCACCGTTTGTTGGTGATGGCATTGAATTAACCGACGCACAAATTAGAGTGCTTGCGTGGATTATGTCCGAGGGCAACATCAGTACGTATAGGGAAGACGGAACCCCAGGTGATATAAGAATATCGCAATCCGATGCTCCTGACGGACGGCTTGATTTTCTTATGCAGGATATTGCCGAAGCCGGTCTGGAGTTCTCTAAGATTAAGTATGCCGACAAAGGATCTATCGGTGTTTTTCACAAAGAGTCCGGCCCACAGGAATATACAAGAAACTATGACGCTTACCGAATAGGGGTGCAAGACGCTAGCAATAAGTGGCGAGAATGGCTTGGCCGATACATTACGGCAAAGCGTTTACCAAAAGCTGCGCTTTGGGGCGTTGATGCGAGACAGGCGAGAATTTTCCTCGATACCTATATTCAGGGAGACGGGAGCGTTAGCGATGGGTGGGACGGAAAATGGAGGTCAAATTCATCTCAAATATCGACAAAAGACCTAGAAATTGCGGACTTTCTGCAATCATTGGTTTTAAAGACAGGCCGTCGCAGTTCATTGATTAAGCGGAGTGACGAAAATATATATGTACTTACACTTAACGAACGGAATACTGCCATTGCAAAGGCGGCGTACCCGGAGAAAGGATTGAAGGGATCTTGGTCAAAGAAACCATATTCTGGTATTGCGTGGTGCGTTAGCGTTCCAAATGGCGCTCTTGTTGTTCGCAGGGGTGGCAAAACCACCATAACGCTCAACACGCACTGGATTGATACAGGCACGGAGATAACCAGAACGCTTACATTCCGTTCATGTGGCGGGTTCCAGCGCAATAAGAGGGCGGCACTTGGTCAAGTCCAGCGTTCTGCTGGTGTATTGCTGACGATTGCAGATGGCGAGGCTTATATTGTTAAGAAGGTTCAGCCGGACAACGATATTTTTGAGGCTGAAATCAATAGTTACGATCTTGAGATTAAGAATATGCGGCGACTTGGGGAGTTGTTAGAGGTCGCTTTAAATGCGCGAATTGCACGGATGGATTGTAACTGATAGAAAAGGAAACGTGGAGACATGAATGACATTATTGTATTGGATATTTATAGCGCATACTGGGATATGGGCAATTGGAGCTTTGATAACAAATTTATTCAACCCGGAGTCATGGGAGAAAACAACACCAATAGATAAATTAACTGGGTATTTAAAGGCTGAGATACAGCTTTATAACGCACTTGCAACAATGTGGGTTGTGAGGAAAAGACTGTTCAGGGTATGGTCTAAGAAATGGAATAATAGAAATGAGTTGTAAATGTCAGGGATGCGGTAAGCCATATAAGGTAGACTTACTTGTGCCGGATGATTTATGGGAACGAATCAAACCAGAGGGAAAATCTATGGGGGCTGGGTTGTTGTGCGGACAGTGTATTATGGGGCGCATTGAGGTGCTCAACGAATATTGTGTGCTCTATGTAGAGGACAGCGGAGATTGGCCATGACTGAAAATTTAGCACAAAAACTATTCGCGGCACTGAACAAAAACAAAAGTGTCTATCTTAATGACCACGAAGTTGCACGTATGTCTGGATTACACGAAAGCGAGCTTGAACAAGCTAAAAACGATCTAGAGGAAATACTTAACGGAAGCGATACGTCTCTTTTTGTAGACAAGAAAGGCGACAGGAGATGGAAGATGATAAATCGCCGACCAACAAACAAAAAGGAGGGAGAAAAACAGATCAGTCTATTTTAACTATGGATAAGAAGATACTAGATACTATCATTTGCGGTAATTCTGTTGATGTTATAAAATCTATTGGCGCGGATCAAATTGACGCTATAGTAACCGATCCTCCATACGGAATTAAATATGATTGCGACTTGAACAGATTTACAAACGATCTCGCGCCGGGAACATCGTCTGGCAAGTTTAGAGAAATACATGGTGACGAGGAATTCAGCCCTGGGCCGTGGCTTGATTTTCCCAAAGTTGTTATGTTTGGGGCGAACTGTTTTTCAAATAAACTACCGATTGGTTCATGGTTAATCTGGCTAAAAAAACGAGACTCGATGCTTAATACTTTCCTCGCTGATGCGGAAATAGCTTGGATGAAATCTGGGCATGGAATATACATGTTTAAACACGAGTGGGCTGGGATGTTAAAGGATTCCGAGAGGGGTGAAAAACGGCTACACCCAACACAAAAGCCTGTCGTCGTAATGGAGTGGGTAATGAATATGGCAAAGATACCGGAAGGTGCAATTGTGCTTGATCCATATTGTGGAAGTGGGTCAACTGCAATTGCGTGCATAAGAACAAATAGACATTTTATAGGGATAGACATAGACCAAGATTATGTCGATAAGGCAAACGTGCGCATACAAAATGAACTGTCGCAAATGAGCTTATTCTAACTATGGATAAAAAGGTTTTAGTTATCAGTGGATGTCGTCCAGAAGTAATCAAGTTGTTTCCAATAATCGAAGAGTTGAGAGACAGGGGCATTGAGTGTGTTTGGGTCCATACGGGGCAGCACATAGACTTGGCAATGTCTACGGTGGAGGCTATCGGAATATACCCAGACATTGAATTTTCGGCGATATCTTACTCGACTGGATTTGCAAATTCATCGTTATCGTATATTTTGAATCGGCTAGATGATATTATCGATGATGTTCGTCCTGATATCGTTGTTGTGCAGGGAGACACCACAAGCGTTCTGGCCGGTGCTTTATTTGCGTTTAACCATGAGATTCCTTTGACATACGTAGAAAGCGGAGTCAGAACATATGGGAAAGAACCATACCCGGAAGAAATAAACAGACAGATGATATCAAGGATTGCCGACATTAACTGTTGCCCAACTGAAACTGCACTAAACAACTTAATCAGCGAAAACGTAATCGGAGATAAATTCGTAACTGGAAATACTGAGGTAGACGCACTGCATTATGCACTTGACTATTGTACTCCCAAGAAACACTACTATACGGATAACGAACGAAGAACAATCATAGTAACATTACATCGGAGAGAAAGCATCGGATTACCAATGAGAAATGTTTGCAGAGACATAGTTAAAATCGCAAACACAACACCAATAGACATAATTGTAACAAAGCATCCAAACCCAGAGGTATCAAAAATCATCGAGGAGGAGTTGGAAGACATTGAATTACAGCTTAATAGTACAATCATGGTGGTCACTCCTATGGATTTCGTGTCATTTGTCCATCAGATGGCGGAGTCAACGCTAATCATAACAGACAGTGGCGGCGTTCAAGAATCAGCGTCGGCTTTAGGCGTTCCGACTGTTGTCGCTAGAAATGTTACAGACAGGCCAGAAGCACCATCGGTTGTTGCTGGAACCGACGCCGGAAATGTATACGAAGCGGTAATGGGGATTCTAAAATCGCAAGAAACATACGATAAGATGTCGAAAGCAGAGTGTCCGTTTGGAGATGGGAATGCGGCGGAAAAGATAGTTGACTTAATATTGGGGGTATAAAATGAACATTAGAGAGAAATTAGCGCCAATTACTGATGGCATTATAGATATGCTGGAGTCTAAGAATCACGACTACGGCGATAACAACTTGACAGAAGACGGCCAAATCGGAATTATCGTTAGGTGTAAAGATAAACTGGCGCGATTAAAAAACACCGGAGATACAAACGGAAGGATTGGCGAAAGCGCAGAACAAGAGTGGTTGGACATTGCCGGATATGCGATCCAAGCAGTAAGGTTGCTAAGGGAAAAAAGAATCTAACGACTTGACATTTACAAAAAATATGGTATAATATAGGTGAGTTGACAGTAAATATTGACGGAGGCGCAAAATGCATATCAGCAAACAAGACTTCGACAAAAATGAAAAACAACACAAACGAGAAATCGCAGGAAGAGAAATCGACCTAAAAAGACTAATGGGTGTTTTAGCTAGTTTGTTGGATCTATTCTCAGACACAAAATCGCCGGAAGATTTAACATGGGCTTTGGAGAACATAAGCGAGGCATCTATGGACAAAATCACATCAAGGTGTGCGGAAGGGGCGAGTCTCCTAGAACTCTATGACCAGAAATACTTATTCGATATATAACCAAAGTTGACATAAACGAGGTAAAAATGGCTGAAATAATCTGTGCAGATGTATTGGAATGGTGCAAGACTTACGATGGGCCTAAATTCCATGCTCTTTTGTGTGATCCGCCTTATGAACTTGGATTTATGGGGAAGGATTGGGACAAGACTGGGATTGTGTTTAATCCAGATACTTGGGCCGTGCTTGCAGAACATCTGCATCCTGGCGCATTCGGGATGGCGTTTGCTTCATCGAGGGGCTGGCATCGGCTGGCTGTTGCTATTGAGGACAGCGGACTTAGGATACATCCAGCAATTTTTGGATGGAATTTTTCCACGGGATTCCCGAAAGCAACAAGGGTAACTTATAACGATAAAGCACTTGACAAAACTATTAGTTTAGTGTATAATGAGTTATGGAAAAACATGTGCTCAGAAAATGCGAACAATGTGGAGGAATCATTCCTAAAGAGCCTAATAGATGCTGGGCATCATATGCAAAAAAGCGATTTTGTAGTAAACGGTGTTGTGGTCTCCACAAAAGAATACGACCTGATCTCGTATGTGAATATTGCGGAAAAGTTTTCAGGCGCGGAGGATATATCAGAAAGCACGTTTATTGTTGCAGAGAATGCCACATCAAGTCAAGAGCAGGAACAGCAGCCTGTGCGAGTTGTGGAATATCATTTTCAAGAAGGCCTACAGCAACAAAAAAAAGCACTAAGAATACTTTTTGTTCCTGTGAATGTGCGAATGAATTCATGCGAAAGCATAAGCCTCAAGATCAAGGGCGGCGAAGCCCTGAAGATAGAGCTTGGCGCAAATCCGTTCTTGAGCGCGACGGATACAAATGCAAAATGTGTGGAGATACTAAACGACTTCAGGCCCATCATATTAAATCAGTTGAAAAACACCCAGAGTCAAGACATGAGTTGGATAACGGGAAAACTTTATGCTACGAATGTCATTATTACAAAGTCCATAACGGAGCACCTAATTACAAGCATGGCAGATACAGCAAAAAGAGTATGGGAATCGCATCGCTACGGCCTTCAAGCGATGAAACCAGCGCTTGAACCCATAATAGTTTTCCAAGTTCCGTATGAGGGCAAGCCGGTTGAGTGCATCGTGGAGACAGGTGCTGGGGCGTTGAACATTGATGGATCTCGGATAGGATTAGCCGACGGAGAACAGCCATACAGCTATCCAAATGGAAGTGGCGGAAGTCATGGACCTGTACCAATCCGTATCAACTACACGAATCCGGTCGAAGGGAGTTCTGCCGGTAGATGGCCTGCGAACTTCTACCTTGGAGATGAGGAAGCGGCGAGGCGGCTGGGTGAACAGAGTGGGGCAGAGAGAGCAACGAAACCATCTGCAACTGGAGCCATGTTCAGAGCAAGCGGCTCATTCCCAATAGAAAGTGATCCGATCAAACACAACGACACCGGCACCGCTTCCCGTTTCTTCTTCAACGTAAACCGTGCGCTAGACGAATCCGATCCTGTGCTGTATTGTGCGAAGGCGTCGAGAAAGGAGAGGGATGCGGGGTTATCGCCATCGCAGTACAAGAAAGGCGGAAGTTATGAGTTTCGACAAGATGGTTCTCTCGATGGTGGTATCCCGTGGGCGCGTAATAATCACCCAACAGTGAAGCCCATCGACCTCACCCGCTGGCTGGCGACTTTGTTGCTGCCACCCACTGAGTGCGCACCGCGAAGAATCCTTGTTCCGTTTTCAGGCAGCGGTTCTGAGATGATTGGCGCACATCTTGCTGGCTGGGAGGAGATAATCGGCATTGAAATGGAGGAGGAGTATATAGAGATAGCAAAAGCACGATTAGAACATTGGACAAAGAAACCAGAACAACTTGGGCTTTTATAATTTAACAGAACGAGGTAAAAATGACAAAAGCAACAGTAATTGAAAAAAACAAAAACGACATAATTGTACTAGAAATTGAAAATGGATATAGTGCAACGCTGTTAGAACTGCCTGATGGCTATGCACCCGAGAACTTTTTTAAGGCCACAGAAGAAATTGAGATTAGTAAGCCGTATACCGGCGAACATAGTTGTCCGCACGCGCAAAGCTCGAAATTCGATAAATTCCGTAGCGCCGACAGAGAATCTGGCGTCAAGTGTTACCGGGTGCTATATGGTCGCGTGAAGGAGAGTAATCGGTGGGAAGTTGCGAGTTTTAGGTATCCGAAGGCTACTTGGGACACAGAGGAAGCAAGGAAGCACTGTAAAGCGTGTCATGGTTTGGCTTTTGAGAAGGCTGTTGTGAGGGCAGAGGACTGCGAAAACGAACAGACAAAAGATGGTATGTCGTTCGAGGTTAAAAAGACCGACAAATTCAGGAAGTTGGTTTACGGGATATTTTTAGAGAGCGGTGTTGTGGACACACAGAAAGACATTGAGTCTTCTGCCGAGATAGAGAAAGCGGCCCACCGTTACATGATACGCTTGTGGCAGTCCGAAAAGCCGGACATGATAGGAGCTGAGCACAGCTATTCAATTCCTAGGGCTGTAATCGTCGAGAGTTTCATCGCGCCAATAGATTTCTGGTATCCCGAATCTCCGCAGGACGCAGAGCATTTGGTAAAGGCGGGGTCATGGGTTGTGGCAGCGCTAATTGAAAATGATGACGAATTCGCAAAAGTGCTAAGCGGAGATTACACGGGGTTCAGTATTCAGGGAGACGGCAAGAGGCGTTCAGTGTAATGAAAGAAGAATGGAGGCCGATAATTGGGTACGAGGGGGTTTACGATGCTAGTAATTTTGGGCGAATACGGCGAGTAAAACCAGAGAAGAACACCTTTGCCGGACGGATTATGCGCCAATGCAAAGATCGGTATGGATATCCGCACCTTAAACTTTGTAAGGACGGGGAAAGAAAGGGCTACGGTACGCACACTTTGATTATAGGTGCATTCGTTGGTCCCTGTCCGGTTGGAAAACAAGTTAACCACAAAGACGGCGACAAAACCAATAATTGCATTGAAAACTTAGAGTATGTGACACAACGTGAAAACAACGAACATGCTTTTAGGCTTGGCTTAAAGAACATGGACCATGTGGTCGGGGAAAGACACTATAATTCTATTTTGACCGAAAGAGATATACCCCAGATTCGCAGGTTGATAAAAGAAGGAGAATTCACAAGGCAGGAGATAGGAACGATGTATGGCGTCAGCAGATCTGCTATTAATAATGTTCAGAATGGCCATGCTTGGTCTTGGCTAAAATAACACAGAGGGAGTAATTGAAAAAGATAATATACCTATCACCGAAACAACTTAGATCAATGTTAGGTGTAAGCCTTTCGCAAATTTACAATCTATTAAACGATCCCATTGATCCGATCCCGCACTATCGAATTAGCTGTGCCTATAAGATTATAGAGGCAGAGTTTGAGGTATGGCGATTGAAACGACATAAAGGGAAAAGATAACCTAAACAGAGACGCCCACCATTACAGTGGGCGTTCTTTTGGTGTGCGTAGAGGCACACGCGCGACTCTAAATCACCAATATTATACCACATCTTTCGGCTTATTTCAAGCCACAATCCATTTTTCCAATTTTTCCAAAAGCGCTTGACTTTTAGGCGATAATTAAGTACAATAACATAGCTATGAATGCAGCTTACTGGTCAGAACTTATTGGAGACGGGGTTACAGAATTATTCGATATCGACGTTGATCGCGCCGATTTGGTGGCCTATCCGGCCATTAAGCGCCGATTTTTATTAGTCAAATCGAATGAGGACGCACACCAAAACACAAATAAACAGGAGGAAGACATGAAGGAAGTTATCGAAGTATTGAAAAGCCTGGTAGTGAAGATTGACGATGGTCGATTTTCCGACCAAGCTGTGGATCTCTTTGATCGTTTGCAGAAATGCGACAACGAGGAAGAGGTTAACGGCTTACTCAAGGAACTTGAGGAGGCATTTGGAGACAACGATACAATCACCAAAACGCAATTCGAGGAATGGCAGACTAAGGCAGAAGCGCTCGTAGAAGTCGAGAAGGACGAAGACGAAGAGAGCGATGAAGAGGAAACTGAGGGCGAAGTAGTATTCAAGTCTGATGTTGATCTCGATGCCGAAGACGAAAATGAAGATGAAGACGAAGAGGAGGATAAAGTGGCAAAGGTAGAAAAATCTCTATCTGAGAAGATTGAGAAACAGGCCGCTGAACTTAAAGAGGCTAAGGTCGAATTTAAGAAAGCGCAGAAGGAAATCGAGACTCTTCGCATTGAGAAGCAGACCAAGGAATTAATCGACAAAGCTTCTACTGAGTTATGTCATCTTGGAAAGAGCGCGGAAGACATTGGTGGGTTACTCATGTCCCTGAGACTTGCGGGTGTTCCCGATGAGATCTTTACCGGGCTTTATGATCTGTTGAAGTCTAATAGCGAAATGATTAAGGAAAGCGGATTCTTCAATGAATTTGGCACATCTGCGGAGCCGGATGATTCCGACCCAGAGGTCAAAATGATGAATGACGCTAAGAACCTTGTGGAAAAAGGAGATTTCGAGACAGTGCCGCAGGCGTATGCACACCTGTATAAGAGCGCTGTAAAGGAATAAAAATATAGGAGGATGGTTAAATGTCTACTGAAAGTTTTGGTATAAAGCAGAGTTTTATAGCTGCTGCCGATTATTCAGACAAGCAATACTATCTAATGTACATTTCTGCTGCTAACACAGTTACTATTTGCGGCACTCGTGGCCTTGTTATCGGAATCATGTATGGCAAGCCAGAATCTGGCGCTGTCGGTGATGTCCTTACGGCAAGCGGTGTGTTTGCAAAGGTGATTACTGGCGGTAGTTCAACTTCAGCCGGAGATTTGCTTGAAAGTGATTCGACCGGTCGAGCCGTTGCATTTACGTATGATAGTGCTGGTGGTTCTGGGGAAACTTATTCAATCGGGCGAGCCGTATCAGAAGCTAGTGCGGCCAATGGAATTATCACTGTGCTTACAGGCTTCTGCCTGGCTGGCTACTAAGGAGGCGATGACAAATGGTTAATATTAGAAAAACTGGAATCGCCCAACCTGGTGATGTCCATGTAGATACTGGATTAACAATGGTGTCAGTGGCTTACAAAGAAGCTGCTGAAATGTTCATCGCGAACAAGGTTTTCCCAACTGTTCCTGTAAAGAAGCAGTCTGACCTTATCGCGAAGTTCGATAAGAACGACTGGTTGAGGAACCAGGCGGAGAAACGTGCTCCTGGCACTGAATCTGCTGGCGGCGGGTTCGACATCGACATCAGCGATCAGTATTACTGCAATGTTGTTGCGGTGCACAATGATATTCCGCGAGAGCTTTTAGCTAACTCGGATATTGATAACCTTGCCCCACAGATGGCAGAGTGGGTAGTGCAGCAGTTGCTTATCGAACGAGAAGGCGACTTTGTTACTAACTACTTTTCCACAAATCTTTGGGCAGACCAGGGATCGCCTAACGATGCTACTGGCGATGCGTCTAATTCGACGTGGCCGTATTTCATCTATTTCAGCGATGGTGCTGATTCTGACCCTCTCGGAGTAATCCGATACGGAAAGCAGCGGATTCAGGTTAGTACTGGATTCATGCCTAATACGTTGGTTGTTGGCCAAGAAGTGCATGATATTCTTGCGCTTCATCCAGACATCAAGGAAGTAATTAAGTATACACAGACTGGTATTGCTGACCTTAACGGGCTCGGCTTGATGGCTCGTCTGTTTGGTGTTGATAGATACATTGTTGGTAGCAGTATGTATGCTTCTAACAACGAAGGCGAAACTGGTGTCTATGCTTACAATTTCCAGAAGAATATGCTGTTGTGTTATGTACCGGCCAGAGCGGGTCTGTTGATCCCGGCGTCCGGTTACATCTTTGAGTGGACTGGCCTTAACGGGCTTGGCTACAACACAAGTATGAGTAAGTGGTGGATGCAGAACACCAAATCTTGGAGGATAGAAGGGGAAATGGCTTACGATGCTAAACTTGTAGGAAGCGACCTCGGGCTATTCTTCAACGGTGCAGTAGCTTAAATAAACGGGAGGTAGCAAATGTATAGAGTTTTGACGCCGTTCAACATGGGTGGTGAGCGTCTCAATAGAGGTGTTCTGATTGACGATAACATTGAGTCTAAGAAAAACTTTAGGGCGCTAAAGATGGACGGGTACATTGAACCAATGGCAGATCGATATGGTGTTCCGCTTGTGCCCCACTGTTATATCGTCACGAAAATCCGTGGATTGGACGGGAAAGGTATTCATTATAAGACGGGAGACTTTCTTGACCTTCGTGAAGAGGGTTGGAAAAATGAAGCTTCTCTATTAAACGCTGCCTACATTAGAAATGCAAATTCGGAGGAAGTGGCGCTCCACGTTCAACACTCTCCACAGTCTGGCGCCGGGGCTACTCCCGGCCCCGCGCTAGACAAACTCTATAAAAATGTAGGTTGGTTGGTTAAGCGATACAAGGGTGACGGGGCCTCGATACCAGAAATGGCTAAAGAGGCGGGGTGTTCAACATCTACGTTGTGGGCTGCCTTAAAAAAGGCCAACATTAAAACGCGTTCAGCCGGACGCCCGGTCTTGTAGGGTTATATGTGCCAGAAAAGATCGCGCCTTAGCGATGATGTGATAGAACAAGCAAGAGAGATGCGTTCTAACGGTTTGTCTAATCGGAAGATAGCAACCATCCTTGGTGTTTGTTCAAGAAGCACGATTCGTAAGGCCCTTATGTCCGACGAGGAGAGAGAAACACTCTTTTTGCGGGACAAAAAGCGCAGACGGGCACATAGGGCTGAAAATCGCGAGGAAATATCGGCGCGACGGGCAGATTTTTGTACTAATAATAAAGATAAGATAAGAGAATGGAGCAAGACCTATCGCGAGAATAACCGCGATAAAATTCTGGTGTGGCAAGCTGAATATCGTAAGAGCGGGAAAGAGAACATTAAAGCTTCCCGTGAGCGGTATCAAAAAACGCATAGAGAAGAAATAAAGGATCGCGCACACGCGAGACGAGGTAAAGTTAGCGACGGCGAAACAATAACTGATGACCAATATGATGTGATATGGGAAGAGCAGGGTGGCCGTTGTTTTTACTGCGGAAAAGAAATGTTGCGTGACGGCGATAGAAACTCTGTTGACTATTATAACATTGAACACATCGACCCATTTGATGGCGACGGCAAGCACACATTAAGCAACATTGTATATGCTTGCAGAAAATGCAACTCGAAAAAAGGCAAGAAATTAGTAGAAAATTGGATGCCAGAAATCATAGATAAGATAATGAAGCATCCGAGATTAGCGTATAGCGTTGGATAGAACTTTCCACGGAGGAAAGAGAGAAAAATAAAGAAGGGGATGGTGTAAGGGAGGCATAGGCCCCAGAGGTGAAAATATATGTCTGTAACAAGGAAAGACAGGGGCGAGTGGGTCGTAGGAGACATTCATATTCTCGACGCACTCGTTGTCGATGGAGGCGTAACAATAACCGGTGCAATCGTACTAACCGGTGGAATGACATGTACAATGACTGGTGGAGCAAACGCGGCCTTTACGGCTTCGGTAACGGGCTCTGAGGCTTATAGTGGATGGGCACTTGGATTCTTTGGCTCGACACTTCTAACATCTACCTCTGGTAATGTTGGCAGTGCGGCTGGTGGCGTCTTTGAAGTGAACATGACTTCAGCGTTCAGCGGGGCCACTTCTGGCATAGTGTGTGGGGCCTTTATTGGTGCTTACGGCAATAGTACTGCCGACAAGCCAACTGCTGGTTTGTGGCTTGAAACAATTGCTGGCACCGGGGTAAGTTTCCAGGCTGATGGAAGCAACACAGATATGCCAATGATCGCTCTAGTGACAAGTGGCGCTGGGACAAAATCCAGCCTTGCGATAGAGTTTGGCAGCGAAGTTGCCGGAAAGACTGTAACGACTGGAGCCGACGGCATGTACCACAACCAGACAATTCAGATGAAGATTAACGGCACATTAGTTTATATGCCGATATCTAGCGTTGAGGGAACATACACAACTGCTTATCTTATCCAATCAAGTTTGGCAACTGACGCAACTTCTCTTGCTGCTGCCGCCGTCCTAATTGCTGGTGGTATTGCAGTCACAAAGGACATGTGGCTCGGTGGTGGAGAACTTAACGTAACGACTGTCGCGACTGACATTGTTATCAAAGCCAACACACAGGCGGCTCTTGAGGTATACGATGCGACAACCAAGTTGCTTGCATTCGATACTCGAAATACTATAAGTGGCGTTGAGGTAATCGTGCTAACTCCTGGGGCGGCGACGCTTCCCGACGGAGCAGCTAGCACCAGGAATGGTGTGGTTGTAAAGTCTAGCACATCTACGCTTGTTGGCGTAACTCAAGTTACAACTGCTTTTGACGGACTTAGCTTCCATGTTGAGGTTCCTACAATCGCACAGAGTGGCGGAGCGGTTACTGTTGACAAGGCATCTACTATGTATATTGCTGGTCCTCCTACTGCTGGCGTTAGCGTTACGATTACTGCGCCCTATGCGCTTGAAGTTGCATCTGGCAATACGCTTCTAGGCAGCGGCAGAACGACGATTACTCAAGCAACAAGCACCGACGTTACAGCGATTACTGCTTATGTTTCGCAGACAGTTTCTGGGGCACACGGTACAGCAACTCCGACTTATGGGATTGCCCTATACTCTAAAATTACAGCCGCTAACTACGCAGGAACAGATGTCTATATGGCCGGTGTGGTTGGTCAATACGCAGTCACCGGAACAAACGCAAGTATATATCCTGTTTGCGCGGTTCTCGGATGGATTGCGGACACTACGGTAACTGCTGACGGGGCGTTTGTTGCCCTACTCGATGGCGACACAGGCGTCACGACCGCTGGAGCGGCATTTACTGTGCGTTCGTTGAATTCCACGCCAGGAAGCTACTTTGATTATGGACTAGATCTATATTCCGGGACTATTGGAGCTTACGATGCGGTGACTATAAACACTGCTGACATTCGATTGTCCAATGGCGGTCTAATCCACAATACATCTGCTGCTTTGATTTCGATAACTGAAGCGGAAGTTAGTATTTCGGCACTGTTATCTGTAGGTGTTGACGCATCTGCTGGAACAATTGAGATTTATCCAGGCACAACC
>SDBU01001001.1_pt1 | contig 41384 bp, 47 predicted proteins | sample 2277071 | NCBI WGS metagenome assembly SDBU01 (sample SAMN10397929, study PRJNA504765) | marine sediment metagenome | isolation source: marine sediment core GS08_GC12, 126 cmbsf | place: Arctic Ocean: Gakkel Ridge, Loki's castle | collected 2008 | reverse complement strand
AAAAGATAAGCTAAAAAATAATTTAGAGCTGTGATTAATACCTACCCCTGTCGATAATAGTTAAAAGGGGGTGGGTAATAATGGATTTTCACAGTCGGAGGCAATATCTCATGAGGTTAAGGGAAAAGTATCTTAAGGCAAGTAAAAAAGAAAAGACGGAGTTGCTTGATGAATACATAGAAAACACAGGTCATAACCGCAAATATGTTATTCAGACATTGAACAGCCAAAAGGTCTGGGACAACCTAAATAAGCCGCGCAAGCCAAGAAAAAAGAAATATGGCCCAGAAATTAACGCTCCGCTAATTCTGCTCTGGAGCATCTTTGATTTTCCCTGTGGCCAGAGGCTCAAGCCATGCATTGTAACAGAGATCGAGCGATTAAGAGACTTTGGGGAAATTAACATTCCCGAAGAGTTAGCTGAGCAATTAAAAGAAATTAGCTCAGCCACCATTGACCGCAGGTTAAAAGTTCCCAGGAAAGGAGAGCATAATCGCAGGTTCAGTACTACCAGGCCTGGCTCTCTGCTAAAAGCTAAGATTCCTATACGATTAACAGAATGGGATACCAAAAAGATCGGGTTTCTGGAAACTGACCTGGTGGCTCATTGTGGCGCTAGTACCTTTGGGGAGTATGGCAATACTGTTAGTCTGACAGAGATTGCCACCGGTTGGTGGGAAGGGGAAGCAATTATGGGTAAAGGGCAAAAAGTAACTTTCGAAGCTTTAAAGTTTATGCGCCAGCGAACTCCCTTTGATTGGTGCGGATTGGATGCTGATAATGGGGGTGAGTTCATTAATTACCTTCTCTGGGACTACTGTAAAGAAGAAAAACTTGAGTTTACCAGAAGCAGGGAAAACAAAAAGAATGATAATGCCTACGTTGAGCAAAAGAATTGGACACATGTCTGCAAGATCTTTGGCTATTTCCGCTACGACACATCTAAAGAACTCTCTATTATCAACGACTTATATCACAATGAGCTGCGCTTGTACAAAAACTTCTTCCAACCAGTCATGAAACTAAGCAAAAAAGTGCGAATTGGCTCAAAGAAGAAACGCCAATATGAACCAGCCAAAACTCCTTACCATCGGCTGATGAAATCCAAACAGATTAGCCAACAAACCAAGCGCAGAAATTTAACCAAAAGGGCTAAAACCAGGGAGGTGATTTCGGTTAGGTCTTAGTTGATTTAACGATACCTGTTTCGGTTAGGTTTTTATATGATTTGACACGCTACGAGTCTTGTCTAACTTGTTTTTCTCAAATACTATGTTAAAATATTTCAAAACTAATGTTCACAAACGTATATAATCCTGCCAACTTTATTAAAAGAATGAGGAAAAGATGGGTATGCACATAACGAAAAAACAAGTGCCTTCTGAGCGGGCCAGATTTTCACACATTCTCAGGAATAAAAACTTCCTCTGTCTCTGGCTTGATCAGCTCATGTCCCTTATCGCGGACAGATTCCTGCTCTACATCTTATTGATACTGGCTTACCAGCTGACCAAAAGCAATCTAGGCGTCAGCTTGCCCATGCTGGTTTTCGGCTTTTCCGCAGTCCTGTTTGGTCCCAGCGCCGGAGTCTTCGTAGACCGCTGGGACAAAAAACTGGTCATGATCATTTCAAATATCCTGCGCGGGCTGCTGATCTTGCTGATAATCCCCTTTATCAACCAAAGCCTGCCGATCGTTTTCTTGATAAGCTTTATAATATTTTCCGTGTCGCAGTTTTTTGCGCCGGCAGAGACATCCAGCATCCCCATGCTGGTGGAAAAGCGCGATCTGATTGCTGCCAACTCCCTTTTCATGATAACCTTGATGGCAGCATCCATCATCGGCCTCGGGGCAGCCGCCCCCCTGACCAATCTTTTGGGAGTCAAAATCGTGCTGATAATCGCAGCCTCCCTCCATCTCACCTCGACCGTGACCACCTTCATGATCTCACTCAGGCACAGGGAAAGAAAGGCAGGCATCAGCCTGCTTGACCTGATCAAAGAATTATTGATGGGGTTTGAATTCATTAGGAGAAAAGCATTGATCCGCCGGTCCATAATAAAATTATTTTTTGCCACATCTGTTCTGGCCACGGTTTGCATGCTGGCGGTCAACTTTTCCGAAAAGATACTGGGAATTGGAGCGGCAAACTTTGGCTACCTGATATTTGCCGCAGGCACAGGCATGGTGATTGGAGGGTTGTTTTTGGGACGATTTGGCCATCGTTTTAAAAAGAAAAATCTGCCCCATGTCGGCTTTCTGCTGGCTGGAACCAGCTTGCTGCTGCTCAGCATTGTACAGAACATTTTGGTCGTCTTCATCGCAATATTCTTTTTAGGGTTTGGTAATGCCTTTATTGTTTCACCTTTGCAAACTATTCTGCATGAAAAAGTTCCCAGGGTAATTCGGGGAAGAGTTTTTGGCGTACAAAACATGTTTATTAATTCGGCTTTCACCTTTCCGGTAGTCATTTTGGGACAGGTGGCAGACATAACTGGCTCACGCACTATTATGCTTTTGCTTGGGACACTGGTTTTAATAAGCGGTATTTTTGATATGCTTATATCAAGATTTCGAGAAGCCTAAGGAGGTGACAAAAAATGGAAGCAATGATGATTATTTTACATGAGATCGGACTTCAAGAAAAGGTGCTAAAAGTTCTAAAGGAAATGGAAATTATAGACTTAACAATTTTTGAGGGGGACCGGGCCGGAGAAGCGATTGTTTCGCAGGGCTTTTTTAACGTAATAGGAATGCAGAGCGGTGCTTTTGCGGAAAGCTTGGGGATGCTTTGCATTGTAAAAGATGCGGGCAAGTTAGAAGAAATTATTAATAAAGTTTCCGCAGTTTTAAATAACTTTCAAGATCCTAACACAGGGCTGATCTTCACCTGGAAACTAAATAAAGTAAGAGGACATCAACAGAATTGCTGAAAACAAGAGGTTTTATTAAGCTATTTTCTAGGAAAAAAGCTTAGGGAAATAACATAAAAGCCTATCACCACAGGAAGGAAGCATACCACAGCGTAAAAATCAAAACCGCCAGAGTCAAAAATATCCACATAGAATATACATTAATACTGCGGCGCATAACATTTTTGACTAAATTAAAAAGGGTTTCAATAAAAGTCGCCAAGCTACAATATAATCTATCTAAGCTTAAATAACTTATAATAGAAATTTTATCTACTCTCCCCTTAGCTTTAACCTTGAGCAAACCAAGCTTCATCCCTAAAGCATAAATACTTACACCAAGCAAAATAATAACTGCTGTGTCAATAAAATGTTTAACTGTCCAAAATTTAAATTTAAGAGACAAATCAACTGCCTGTGCCACAAAGTCCGTAAGCACAAAACTGGGCATAATCCCAATCGCTAAAGACAAACCAGCCAAAATAAGCATAGCCAAACACATTAAGAATGGAACTTCTTTGGTTTTCTCAAGATCTCTTGGTAGTTTTCCAGCAAAAACATGTAGAAATAGCTTTAAGAATGAGGCTAAAGTTCCTGCTGCCGTAATAATTAAGGCTGCTTTAAGTAAAATATTACCAGATATCGCACTGGCTAGCATTGCCTTACTCGCAAAACCATTAAAAGGAGGAATGCCAGAAATAGCCAAGGCTCCTACCCCAAAAGTTAGCACAGTGATCGGCATCCGCTTACCCAAGCCACCCAATTTGGCAATTTCCCTCTGCCCAGTTGCATAAATAACCGCACCCATACATAAAAATAACAGCATTTTAAACGTCGCATGATTCAGCATATGAAAAAGTGCCCCGCCAATCCCTAGCCCTGAGCCTAGTCCTAGCCCTAGAAGCACGTAACCCATCTGACTAATACTGTGATAAGCTAAAAGCCTTTTCACATTAGTTTGTTGTAAAGCCAAAATAACACCAAAAAGCATAGAAATAACACCAATATAAATTAAGCTTGGCGATAGAAGCTTTAGAGTAAACATCATCCTAATAATTCCGTATGCACCAATTTTAATGGCCACCCCAGAAAGTAAAGCAGAAATAGGTGATGGTGCAACTGGATGCGCATCTGGCAACCAAACATGGAACGGCACTGCCCCCAGCTCAACTAAACAACCAATAATAAACAAAGCGAAAATAAACATCAGCGACGATCTCGGCAAAAAGGCGGCCATCTGGCTTATTGCAGCCATATCAAATGTACCGGTTAAATTGTAAAGCAACAAAGCTGCTACCAAAATAAACAACCCACCAGCAAACATCATTAATATGTATTTAAAACCGGCTGGAAATGATTCTTTCTTTTTATTATCAATAATTAGGAAATAAATACCAACTGTCATCATTTCCAGAAAAATATAAAAACTCAACCAATCCCTAGCCAGAACTACTCCAACTAAACCAATTGAAGTTAAGATAAGAACAAAATAATATCGGAAAAAATTGCGCCTGACATAAGACAAAGAAAACATCAAGACTAAAGGCAACAGCACAGCTATCATGACCAGCATAAACAAACTTAAATTATCGATTGGCAAAAATGGTGAAGTAAAAATCATGGCAACAACACCTTAACTGCTGGCTGAATAAGATTAAGAATAAAATTTGGAAACAGACCAATCGCCACACACAAAAAAGTAAAAATATATGTGGCTAAATGTTCAAAATGACCAACTGGCTGGGGAACGAAATCCTGCTTATGGTGAAATTCACCTGGCGAAAAAAATGTTTGGATAACTCGAAAATAACAGGCCGCAGTCAACAAAACCCCCAAGAAAAGGAAAAATATAATTAAATAATTCTGCTTCAATAAAACTGCCTCAATAATAAATAATTTGCTGACAAAACCATTAGACGGCGGTATGCCTATTACCGCCAAAGACAGCAAGCAAAAAGCAAAAGTAACCCCTGGCATCTGATGCCAAACCCCTTTCATCTGATGCAAGCGCCAAAAACCAGTCTGGGAAATAATAATGCCAGCGCAAAAGAAAAGCGCTGTTTTAATCATCGCATGATTAAAAATATGAAATAAAGCACCCTGCAGCCCCCACTGCGTACCAAGACCCAAACCAACTAAAATAAAACCAATCTGGCCAATGCTTGAATACGCTAAAAGTCTTTTTAACTCGACCTGGACTAGCGCCATGCCCGCCCCAAAAATGAGCGAGACAATTCCAATAAAAACAATAATATTACCAACACCCTGAGCTAGTAAAGTCGAACCAAAAAACAAAAAGAAAACCCGCAGCATCGCGTATAAGCCAACTTTTAAAATTAAGCCGGAAAGTAAACCACTAACTGGGGTTGGCGCCTGAGAGTGCGCTTCCGGAATCCAGGTATGCAAAGGGAACATGCCGCATTTAATACCAAAGCTGATCAACATAATTGAAAATATCAGGTAAACCATATGAGGTTGGGCCTGGTAAATTTGCGGCAATTGAGCCGCAATCACATCCATATTTAAGGAACCAGTCAAAGAATATAAAAGAGCAATTGCTAAAAGAAAGAAGACCCAGGTTGCTTCAGTCATAACAAGATATTTAAAACTGGCAATAATTGTTCGGGGCTTGTGTTTATACGTTATCAAAACATAGGAAGCCACTGCCAGCATTTCAAAAAAAACATACATATTAAAGATATCGCGAGTCAAAACAATGCCTAAAATAGCAGCAATCACAATCAATAGTAAGGAATAATATCTTCTAGCATATAAATAAATGCCCAGCGAATAAACAAGAATCAGTAAGCCAACCCCTAAAACCATTGCAGAGAAAAAGAAGCTTAGACCATCTAATTGCAAGCTTATGCCAAAAGGCGCGGGCCAACCACCCAGGTTATATTTAATAACCTGGTCAGATAAAACGGCAGGTGCTGTTGTTAAAAGAAAATAGGCAGAAGCTAATAAAGCAGAAAAAGCAACCAACTCTGCCCCTCGCCTGACCCTCGCATACTTTGTCAAGTGGGTTAAAAATGCCGCCAAGAGGGGGATCGCAATAATTAGGATTGGTGCATTAGTCATTTTGTTTGTTTATTAAATCCCTAACATCTACAGTTTTATATTCTTCGTAAATTTTTAAAGCTAATGCCAGGGCTAATGATGTTATAACCAAACCAATTACAATTGTTGTTAACATAATGGCTTGCGGCAGCGGATCCACCATTAAGCGGCTGCCATCCTCAAAAATTGCCGCTTGACCATCAGTCACATAACCAAGACTAACAAAAAACAAAACCACACCAGAGCTCATAATATAAAGACACATAACTATTTTTATGGCGTTTTTCCTGGTAAGAACCCCATAAAGCCCCAATAAAATAATTATGATACCAACAGTTAAACCATTAAACCCCATTAATCATTGCTCCCAAATCTAACTAAACGATAGAAAACCACAGCAATACCTGTCCCGACCATAAAACCAACTGTTAAATTGAGATAAAGGATTAAACCAGCACTCGGCACAGTGCCAATCTCCCCCCTTGGCACAAAATCAGATAGAAAAAAACCACCTAAAAAGATCCCTGCAAATCCAGCCAGAACAAAGACCAACATGCCAATATTTTTAACTAATGAAAGTAAATTTTCCTGAAAACGCTTTTCAGTTGTCCTGACCCCCTCAACCAAACCAAGCAGAATAATTGCTGAGCCAATAATCACCCCACCCTGAAAACCTCCTCCCGGTGAAAGATGGCCATGCGAAATAAGATAACAGCCATAAAGCAGCATAAAAGGAAACAGCTTTCTTGTAAAAATACGGACAACGTTAGAAATACGCTTCAATCCTTCTCTCCTTCACCACTTCTTCTTAAGAGCATAAAGACCCCTAGCGCTGCAGCAAAAAACACGGTTGCTTCACCCAATGTGTCATAAGCCCGGTAGCCCAGATAAATTGACGTAACAATGTTTAAGGCTCCTGTATCAGTCACCCCATGATCAATATAATATTTTGCGCTATCAGCAACAGGTTGACCGTAATTGATATTAACAGCGCTAAAGACAAAAAAACCGAGGACAAGCAAAAGTATTACTGGTAAAACCCTAGTCACGTTCGATTCTCCCGGTTTTACTGATAGCCGCTACAAAAAGTACAGTTGAAACTCCTGCGCCGATGGCAGCTTCAGCCATGGCAATATCTAAGGCATGCAATCTAAAAAACAAAAAAGCAAGAACTAAACTAAAAGTAGCCAGAACAATCACAGAACTTAAAAGATCTTTCATCTGAATAGCAACTAATGCTGTTAAAATTAATATTACGAGAAATATCTCAATCATTTTTCCATGGCTCAATACCGGAATCGATTGCACCATGCGCAATAGCATGAGCAGCAACTGGACTGGTAATAATAATAAAAACAGCAATCAAGACAATGCGCAAAGTAATGAGAGAAAACCCAGAATAAATAATTAAGCCGATAAAAATTGATAAAAGGCCTGCTGTGCCAGCTTTACCAGCTGGATGAAGCCTGGTATAAACATCGGGAAAACGAATTATGCCTAAGACACCAAAAAACATAAAAAAAACGCCTAAGCCAAAAAAGAAATTAGCAGCAATTATCATCGATGCAACTCTCGCCCAGTTAAATATTTAGAAATAGCAATCACAGAAATAAAGCCAAGCATTGCATAAACCAAAGCCACATCTAAATAAACCAGGTGATTATAATAAACAGCCAGAACTACAATGATTGCAGTTATATTGGCTACCATTAGATTTAATCCAACCAAACGATCAAAATGCGTCGGCCCTCTGAGGATTTGAACAAGACACAACATCGCAGTAATGGACAGGGTGTAAGTTATTATAATAAAAATATTAATAAAACATCCTCCCGAGCCATTTCTCAAAGCGTGCCTTTATCATCTTTTCAGCTTGAGTTACTTCATTTGTTTTAACGTTTAACCAGTGAACCAGCAACTCTTGACCTTGTATATCCACTGTGACGGTACCCGGGGTTAAGGTAATTGAATTTGCTAAGAGCACTTGAGCAAATCTTGAATTGAGCTTAGTTTTGATCTTAAGCAAACCAGGCTTAATCCTCATCGTTATCACATAATAAACCACAAACAAGCTGCCCAAAAATATCTCAAATAACAAAACAAAAACATACGGAATCAAATATTGTAAACGCGGCAGATGACCTTGTTGAATCACGCCATCATCCTGAACAAAATAATCACATGTTAACAAAGCAATCAAAAAAGAAAAGATAACACCCAGCAACAAAGAAAACGGATCCAAACTAAAAGTAAAAAGCAACCAAATAAACATAAGGAAAAAGAAGGTAACAAGGATCTTATTAATTACACTTAATGATTTAAACTTCATTATTTAAATCCCGTACCAACCCCACCAACCTTGAATAACCTCTGCGATTAAACTTCATACATATACGCGGTAAATTAAGAAATTCTTTGCTGCGAACTTCAGCAGCAATTGGTCCGCTGGGCATGATTTCCCCAGAAATAATATCTTGATATTTCTTACTTAGTTTTTTCAAGGCCTTTTCAGGTAGTTTGCGGTTTAACCTGATAATGGTTAAGTCCCGACCAAATCTAATTGAATGATAATTGCGATAGAAATTAGTAATTTCAGAAACTGCATCTTTAACTGAACCAACCACTCGAAAAAGATTAAAATCAGCTTCCGTTATATAGCCGCCTTTTAAAAACTCCTTTTTTAAAAGGTTTAACCAGGTTTGCCAATATTTCTGACCAGGTGTTTCAACAAAAACTAACGGCCTGGGCGCGCATTTGCCGGTTTGCATAAGGGTTAGGACCTCAAAGCCTTCATCATGAGTACCAAATCCACCAGCAAAGAGAACCGTTGCATCTGATTCTTTAATGAAAGCTAATTTTCTGGTGAAGAAATATTTAACATTAATTAATTTTTCGCCGCGAGTAACATAGGGATTAGCTTCCATCTCCAATGGCAGCTTTATTTTAACAGCAAAGCCTTTTTTGCCTGCCCCCAGATTGCCTGCTTCCATAGCGCCCCCACCCCCGCCAGTTATAACCATATATTTGTGTTTAACAATTTCCCTGGCAAAATCAGCGGCCATTTTATACTCTTTACTTTTTGGCGGAGTGCGGTGCGAGCCAAACATAACTACTTTTCTTACGTCACGATACCGGGAAAAAATGCGAAAAATATGTCGCAGTTCTTTTAAAGTGGTGCTGATTAGATAAAGATCGCGAGCGTCCGCCCCGTCCAAGTGAAGTTTGATCACAGTTGTGAACAAATCATGGAGGTATGATCTGGTTTGCAGGGTGCTGTACTTTTTAGTCAGCTTCTCTATTTCCTGATCAATCTCAGTCTTTCCGGTGATATACTTCTTCAATGTCATGAATTTTTACTAAGTCAATCGTTGCCCTTTTGATATAATCAGCACAACGATCAAGACCTTTATCAGCAATTTCTTTTAAGATCGGCCCAAGCTGCATGCTGTATCTTTTGGTAATGGTTTCTGGCTCCATGCCAGGCCAGCCCCACATTGCCGCATGATAAATCCCATCAACCATATAATGAGGCTCTGCCAAAGTTGTTGGCCTCATTGTTTCAACAGGCGCATGGTGTTCCGGGTTAGATACCAGGTCAATAATTACAGAACCTTTTTTTAATAACTTTAACATCTTCCGTTTAACAAACGGCGGTTCTTTTTTAACATCTCTTCTATAAGGGCGATTCAAGGCATCTACTAAAATATCAGTGCCCGGAATATGCTTTTCCATCTCCTGTATTTGTCTTTTGTTCAATATATCAACCCTGGCCATTTTTCTGGCAGCACAACGAATTGCCCCAACAGCCACATTACCATACCCCATAATTTTGATTTGGGCCGTGGCTGGATCTTTGCCCCACAACTTAAAACCATATTCCATGCCAATACGACCAGAATCCAGGACAGCCTCAACCCGACGGTTGCCAAAAACATCCTTAAGGTTTTCCATAGGAATAGCAATTAACCTTCGCCTGCGCATAGCTTCTTCCAGTTTTGGCCGACAACGAAGATGCAGCATACTAATAACAATTGTCCGCGGCCGCATCATTTTAATTTCTTCAAAGCTTGGTTCTTTAATCCGTAAAATAATATCAGCTTGATAAGCCTCTTGTCTGGTTACTATTCTTGCGCCAATCTCCTCATACTCATAATCTTCAATATTAACGCCGTCTCCAGCGCCTCGTTCAACCAAAACCTCATGACCTGAATCAACAACTGCATCCAATTCCAGCGGACGCATTACCACCCTTCTTTCCCTGTCCCGATTTTCAGCAACTATGCCAATTTTCATCTACTCTCCCCCTTCATTATCCTTAAGGCTTCTTTGTCGCTAACAAATGTACCATATCTTTTTAGAATTAAAAGCGCTAATTTGATTTTTAGCCGCATTTTGAATGACGTATAGTCATAAGTGTGCGCCATAACTGATAATATCTGAGTTTCTTGCCTCTTTTTCAGCTCCCTGGCCTTTTGCCAGATTTGCCAGAGAGATAATCTTTCAATATAAATGCCCAAGGGAATTTCTACAACCTGACTATTACCTGGCCTGCGATGATCCTCATAAGATAAACGATAATAATTAGCCGGCGCACCTTGCCAATCAGACACCAACACATTGTTATAAACAAGATGCCTGCCTGGCTCACAGGAAAAATCAAATACTAAATTGTTTTCTTCCAAAAATGGAATAATTTTTGGGCTGAAGGTCATAAAACCACCCCGGTAAGAAATTGGTGATAAGCCATTTTTTCGCAAACCATTACTCAGGAAGTTGATAGCTAGTTTCATTTTGTCTGTGTCGTCAAAATGCCAGGATTTATACAACTCCTCTTCGTGGCAATGGACCCCAACGCTGCCGCCAGCTTGTTCTATTTCTTTCCATAATGAAACAAAAACAGGTTTAACAAAATAATCCCTGGCCAGGGGCGAAGAATGGACAAAATGAAGCATCTTGCCGTCAATTACAGAGCGCGCCAGTTTAATTTCACGTTTAATTAATTCTGCCAAAACTTTATCATCAGCCTGCCTCTTTTCTTCAGGCAGCTTAGTATCAAAATATTCGTCCCAATCACCGTCTATTGTAAATATAAAATATAACATAATTATTTTTTCTATATTCCCCACATTTCAATGTGGGGTGTCACCTGCAACCCCATAATGAATTATGGGGACTCAATTACAAACCTCTATCCCCTCATTAACTGTTTCAACCATAAAACTTTTTGGATAATCAATTTTAATGTCTCTGAGAATTTCCTCTGCTTGTGCTTTTTGTTTAACAATTCCAAAAACTGATGGGCCAGAACCAGACATTTGCGTTTCAGAACAACCTAATTTTAACAATTTTTCTTTAATTTCTATAATAACATCATATCGAGATACAACAACTGGTTCAAGATCATTTTTTATCTCGGCAGGAGCATTAATGTGGATACGATCAAACTCTTCATAAGCCCATTTAGTTGAAACGTGAAAATCAGGACACACGAGCACAAAATATGTCTTTGGCCAGGGCACTTGTTTTTCAACAATCTCGCCCCTTCCCTTCACTAAACAAGTGCCACCGGTCAAACAGAATGGAACATCTGAGCCAACTTGGACACCTATTTTTTGTAATTTATGAATTGGTAACCGGGAACTGGGAACCAGGAATTGATTCATGCCGAACAAAACAGCAGCTGCATCAGCAGATCCACCCGCAAGTCCTGCCGCCATTGGAATATTTTTATCAATATCTACCCTGATCCCCTTCCCCAGTTTCCAGTTCCCAGTTCCCATAAACATTTCCGCTGCCTTATAAACAATATTATCCTTGCCTTGGGGAACCTTGGGGTCATTACAGGTAACTTCTATACCAGAATCAATCAAAGTGAGGGTAATATAATCAGATAGCGAAACCGACTGCATAATCGATTCCAAGTCGTGAAAACCATCCTGACGCTTGTTAAATACACGCAGGGAGAGATTAATTTTTGCGTTGGCCCGCAGCTTCATTAGCTACTTGCTTTTTTTAAATCTTAAACTCAAGCGTGACTTTTTGCGGGCAGCCTTATTCTTGTGGATAATACCGCGTTCAGCTGCTTTATCAATCACAGAAATAGCTTTTTTCACCAGTTCAGCAGCATCAGCAGATTTAGCTTTAATTGCCCGATCAGCAAATTTGATCGCTTTTTTAATCGCTTCTTTAGTTTTAAGGTTTCTATCTCTTCTCTTTGCTGAACTGCGCACTCGTTTCAAACCAGATTTTGATCTTACTCCCATCAATTTTCCTCCTAGTTTCAAGCCAATAGACTTGACATCATAACACAATTTAAACTATCATATCAAGCACTTTGAGTATTAACGATTGGTTTAAAAGGAAAAAAAAGCACCAAGAGACTGCTTATGTCCGCGAACGACTGGATATCCCAGGCAATTTATGGGTTAAATGCTACAAGTGCAATGAAGCTATCTTTTCCAATGATCTAGAAATCAACCTCAAGGTTTGTCCCAAATGCGGTTATCATTTCAAACTAAACGCCTGGGAAAGGATACGCCAGGTTGCTGATGAAGGCACATTCAAGGAAATTAACCCAAAGATTAAGTCAACTAACTTCTTAAACTTTACTGATTCAAAATCATATTCAAAAAGAATTGATGGTGCGATAGCCAAGTCTAACCTGTCGGATGCCATTGTTACCGGAACAGGCAAACTTTGCGGTCAAACAGCAGCTCTGGGCATCATGGATTTTTCTTTTATGGGCGGCAGCATGGGCTCGGTGGTAGGAGAAAAAGTTGCCCGTTTAATTGAATTAGCCGTTGAAAAAAAATTGCCCGTTATTATCTTTTCATCTTCTGGCGGCGCGCGTATGCAGGAAGGCATCATGAGCCTGATGCAGATGGCAAAAACCTCAGCGGCCCTGGGCAGGTTGAGGGAAAACCGTCTCCCTTATATTTCGGTAATAACTGATCCAACTACCGGCGGAACGTCTGCCAGCTACGCCATGTTGGGCGACATTAATATTGCTGAACCAGGAGCTTTGATCTGCTTTGCCGGCCCCCGGGTAATTGAACAAACAATCAGGCAAAAGCTGCCGCCGGGCTTCCAGCGTTCGGAATACCTATTGGAACACGGCATGCTCGATATTGTTTGTGAAAGAAAACTAGTAAAAGACAACCTGTGTAAAATATTAAAGTGGTTCAATGAAAGATAAAAACAAAAAAAATAAAATAACTCTTCTGGAATTTGAAAAGCCATTAGCCAAGCTTTATGAAAAACTTGACGAATTAAAAAGACTTTCAGCTGAAGGCAATATCCAGATGCAGGAAGATATCCGTTTGATGGAAAAGAGGATTGAGACCCAACAAAAAGAAATTTTTAGCCAGCTGACCCCTATCCAGATCGTCCAGGTTGCCCGCCATATGCAAAGGCCAACCACACTGGATTTTATTGATTCAATTTTTGAGGATTTTATCGAGCTTCACGGCGACCGCAACTTTGCCGATGACTCTGCCCTGGTCAGCGGCATTGCCAAATTAAATGGCCGCTCCGTTGTAGTTATGGGACAGCAAAAAGGTAAAACAACTAAAGAAAATATCGCCCGCAACTTTGGCATGGCTAAGCCAGAAGGCTATAGAAAAGCCCTCAGGATAATGCGGATTGCCGAAAGATATGAAAAACCTATTATTACTTTTATCGATACCCCAGGAGCCTACCCAGGAATTGGGGCTGAAGAACGAGGCCAGGCAGAAGCCATTGCTAAAAACCTTAGAGAAATGGCGGAATTAACAGTTCCATTTATTGCGATTGTAACAGGTGAAGGTGGTTCTGGCGGAGCCTTAGGCATTGGCATGGGCAACCGTGTTTTAATGCTGGAATTCTCTATCTACTCAGTTATTTCGCCCGAAGGCTGTGCGTCAATCCTGTTTCGTGATGCCAAACGAGCGAATGAAGCTGCCGTGGCTATGAAAATCACGGCAAAAGATTTACTTAAATTAAGTGTGATAGATGAAATCATCAAAGAACCGCCAGGCGCGGCGCATACTAACCCAGAACTAGCCGCGTCTTTAATCAAATCTGCTATAATAAAGAACCTGGAGCCTTTGCTCTCTCTTTCCCATCGCGAACTAATTGCAGATCGTTATAATAAGTTTAGAAAGATGGGCGTGTTTTTGGAAAAATAAAATAGTGAACGCCGCGTCCCCTGCCCGATTTCTTCAGTACCCCTTCTTTCACCAGGAGCGCAAGGTCCCGCTTGGCCATTTCGCGAGAGATGTCGGCCAGTTTCTGATATTCAAGGTTCGAAGCCCGGCCTTTCTCTTTTAAGTATTCCAGCAATTTCCACTGCCGTTCTTTCAGGATTATCCGGCCTTTCATTTTCTTAAACACCGGTTCATGCGCCAGGGATTCCACTTTTTTTCTCAGCTTATTCATCTGGGCCGCGACACCTTCAACAAAATATCCCAGCCACTGGGTCAGGTCGCGGGTGTTTGGATCAACATACTGCAGGGCGGCATAATAGGCCTCCCGATCATGATTATAATAATCATCCAGGGCAAAGAAATGCTTGATATCAAAACCTCGCTGATAAAGCACAAGAGTTGCCAAAGCCCGGGCGGTCCGGCCGTTGCCGTCGATAAAGGGATGGATGCGGACCAGCTCATAATGAGCCATGCCGGCGACCAGGACAGGATGTATCTTGTGCGACGGCACGCCATTCAGCCAGGCAGCCAGCCCGGCGACCAGGCCCGGCACAGATGCGGCCAACGGCGGGGTAAAGACGGTGCGGCCGAATTTATCAACCACATAAACCATGCGGTCCCTGTATTTCCCGCTGTCTTTTTTGGGGAGTATCTTCCGGCTGGTCAAGCGCTGGATATTTAGGATAACGGCCGGCGTGATCTCCTTATGCCGGGCGATCTTATCCAGGAATTGCAGGGCTTTGACGTAATTTTCTATTTCCTGCCGATCCTTGGGGCGGGCGACAATTTTGCCCTTATCAACGATGACCTTGACCTGCTCATAGGACAGCGGGTTGCCTTCGATGGCGGTCGAGCTGTGGGTCCGGCTGAGGAGCGCTTCTTTACGCAAATTATCCTCGATTGCGGGCAGGATGGGCGAGCGCAGGATCGCCTCGCGGTCGGCCGTGATGCCGGCGATATAATTGACGATATTATCCGTTAACCGATAATTAGGTGTGAACTTATGACCCATAATTGACCCATTTAATGACCCAATTATAGACCGGCGGGCAAGCAAGTGTCAAGCGCCTTGGGCGGCGCGGGCAGGCACGCTTATTTCATTGAAATATTTCTAAACTTATGAGAAAATCACATTCTATGCCGCTGTGGCGGAACTGGCAGACGCGCTTGACTCAAAATCAGGTTGGGTTTACCCCAGTGTCGGTTCAAATCCGACCAGCGGCAAATTAAAATATGCCCAGGTGGCGGAATTGGCAGACGCGCATGATTCAGGTTCATGTGGGGTCACACCCATGGAGGTTCAAGTCCTCTCCTGGGCATTTTTTATGCATAATTGCAGGCGCGCATGATTCAGGTTCATGTGGGGTCACACCCATGGAGGTTCTCCCGACGACATTAATATATTTTAATAATGGAATGTCGGGATCCCGATGATTCCATTATTATTTAATCTTAATAATGTCCATCGGGAAAGTCCTCTCCGCGGCATTTTCATACTTGACAACATCTTTGGTTTATAATATTATGAATTCAGCAAATCAAATGGCCCCACATTTTTTTGAGTTCATTTGTTAAATAAATTAAACATAATGTAACTATCACCGTAATCAATCCCAAATCACCGTAATCATAATTATAAGGAGGAAACAAATGGATATCGTTGAATTAGAAGGTAAAACACTGCAACAACTGTATGATGTGGCTAAAGGATTACAAATCCCCAACTACCGCCAGATGAAAAAGCATGATTTAATTTTTAAAATTTTAGAAGGTCAAACTGAAAAGAACGGCAATATGTTTGCCAAGGGAGTTCTGGAAATCCTGCCTGAAGGTTATGGTTTCTTAAGAACTTATGGCTACCTACCCAGCCGTGAAGATATTTATGTTTCACAAACGCAAATTCGCAGATTTGACATGCAAAACGGCGATGTTGTTTCCGGACAGATCCGCCCGCCTAAAGAGGGAGAAAAATACTACAGCTTACTAAAAATAGAAGCAATAAACAGCACTGACCCGGAACAAGCCAGGGAGCGCATTCCTTTTGAAAACATGACCCCTATTTTCCCGGACCAGCGCTACACACTAGAATTCACTAAATGCTCAATGGCCTCAAGATTAATTGACCTTTTTGCCCCTATCGGCATGGGTCAAAGGGCAATGATTGTTTCACCCCCAAAAGCCGGTAAGACAACTATTTTAAAAACTATTGCCAATAGTATTGCGGAAAATTTTCCAGAAGCGATTATTAAAGTCCTCTTAGTTGATGAACGCCCGGAAGAAGTCACTGACATGGCCAGATCAGTTAAGGGTGAAGTTGTTGCTTCTACCTTTGATGAACCGCCAGAAAATCATATTCGCGTGTCAGAACTATTGCTTGAGTCCTGCAAACGCCAGGTTGAAGCAGGCAAAGATGTGGTTATCCTGCTAGATTCAATAACGCGTCTGGCCCGGGCTTATAACCTGGTTACCCCGCCCTCTGGCAGGACCCTATCCGGTGGTCTTGATCCAACATGTTTGCACCGGCCCAAAAGATTTTTTGGCGCAGCCAGAAACATTGAAGACGGCGGCAGTTTAACCATCATCGCCACCGCCCTGGTTGATACTGGTTCTCGTATGGATGACATTATTTATGAAGAGTTTAAAGGCACCGGTAATATGGAGCTGCACCTTAACCGCAAACTTTCTGACCGCAGGATCTTCCCTGCAATAGATGTAAAACTTTCTGGGACCAGACGCGAAGAACTACTGCTTGAAGAAAAATCACTCAAGAAGGTTTGGTTACTTAGAAAGATCTTGGATAATTATGATCCAGCAGAAGCAACTGAACAATTAATTGAACGATTGAAGGAATTTAAGACAAATAAGGCATTCTTAGAATCCGCGGATGTAAAATAATAAAGCTGAGTAATGTTTACTCCTCAAGAAATACTTAGGATTACTGATGGTTGGCGGGTTACGGGTTGCGAGTTACGGGTTATCAAAGGCATTTCGATTGACTCTCGTACTGTCCAGCCAGGTGAATTGTTCATCCCCATTAAAGGCCAAAATTTTGACGGTAAAAAGTTCATCAAGGAAGCTATCGCAAAAGGCGCAGCTGTGCTTGAAGTTGATGATGGCTTAGCCGCCCTGCACCAACTGGCTGCCTACCATCGCAGTAAATTTAAAATTCCTGTAATTGGTGTGACCGGCAGTGTTGGCAAAACAACGACAAAAGACATGATTGCCGCAGTGCTTTCGCAGGAAATTAACACCCTCAAAAACGAAGAAAACTTTAACAATGAAATCGGTGTCCCCCTCACCCTTTTAAAATTGACCAAAAAACATAAAGCCGCAGTGATTGAAATGGCCATGCAAAACCTGGGTGAAATTGCCCAATTAGCGGAAATAGTCCGGCCAACTATCGCTGTTGTAACCAACATTGGTGAAGCGCACCTGGAATATCTAAAAACCAAAAAAAATGTGGCTAAAGCTAAATCTGAAATATTTAAATACCAGACAAAAAAAGATTACGCCATTATTAATGCGGATGATGAATATTTTGAAAGCATTAGATCAAAAATCAACTGTTCCAAGTCAAACATCACTAGTTTTGGCATCCTTCAAAAAGCAGATATAACACCAAGGCAGCTGGAGTGCATCAAACTGCCTGTCCCAGGCGAACATAACATTTATAATGCCCTGATTGCCATTGCAGTCGCTAAAATACTAAAATTAAAGAAATCTTCTGTAAAAAAAGGGTTGGAATGCTTTCGGCCATCAAGCAAACGCTGGGATGTCATTAACCGAGAGGATGAAGTAAAAATCATAAATGACACATATAATGCCAACCCCCAATCCATGGCAGCTGCTTTAAAAGTTTTAGCTTGTCTTGAAGGAAGAAAAATCGCAGTTTTAGGTGACATGTTCGAATTAGGTAAACGCACAAAAAAAGCACACCAAAGGATTGGCAAACTGGCTAGAGAATTAGGCATAGATTATTTGATCTCAATTGGGAAATTAGCAAAAGACATGAAAGCCGATTTCCACTCTCAATCTCTCCATCCCTCCATCAAAAAACTAAAAAAAATTATCCGCCCTGGTGACCGCATATTGGTCAAAGCCTCCCGCGGCATGCACCTCGAAGAAGTTGTAGAAGCCATCCGAGAAATTTGATATTATTACTTCACCTATGCCGAGGTGGTGGAATTGGCAGACACATACGCTTGAGGGGCGTACGGGTAAAACTGTGCGGGTTCGAGTCCCGCCCTCGGCATTTTTTCTCTTGACGAACGCAAGTTTTTCCGTTAAACTTTCGATTAAATTAAAGGAGGGCATGTGATAGTCCAAGTTAGCCAAATCCAAACTCCTGAGCCTAGTCTGTATCAGGAAAACTATGCCCCCGGCGCTTCTTCAAACAACTTTCGGTATTATCTTGATGAAGAACAAAAAAAATTAGGTTTTCTTTTTTCTCCGCTTGCTCAATTTGATTTCAGCAGCTGGTTTCTGTATCCTTCTTTTGGTCAAACTGACAATCAAGCAGGCAGCCATAAAATACAACTTTTTTCAGATATCCCCTTTAATCAAGGGAAAACTGACCAAGCTAACACACCTACTCCCCAAAACCTGCAATCAAACCAAACAGATTCAGCCCAGCCGCAGGCTGACCAGTTTGCTTACTATTTCATATCAAACCCAAAACAAACCATGGCAGATCTGCTGGCCCAAACCGGCTGGATGGTGCCTAACATTGAAGCCCAAAGCTTGCTCTACCAAGCACAAACAGAAGGTAAAATGTTAATTAAACTTGATATGCAATCTTTGATCGATCAAATTTTGACCCAGGTGCAGTTGATCAAAAGCAAAGGCAAAACAGAGATTTCGCTTGGTTTAAAACCTGAAAACCTGGGCGAGCTTCTATTAATCCTGACTTCAAAATCCGGCATGATTTCTATTGAGATCCAGGCCCAGGACAAAGCCAGGAAGTTGATTGAAGATGATTTAATTGAATTAGAATTGGCCTTAAAAAAAGCCAATGTTAATTTAGCCGACATCAAAGTATTAAATTTAAAGGGGGTTAAACAAGATGGGAATGCTTAGAATAATGAGCCAAGCCAAAAATGCCATTGAAGCTTACAACACAGCTTTAGAAGCCACTTCATCAAATATTGCCAACATGAATGTTTCCGGCTACAAAAGACTGGATGTATCTTTTCAATCCATTTTTGAAAATGTTTTAAATCGAGGGACAGCTGCTTACGGCAGCATGGGCGGCAAAAACCCCATGCAGACAGGGCAAGGCAGCGCTGTTTCCAGCGTTTCTGTTGATTTTTCTTCAGGAGAAAAGGTTGACGGCAGCACGCTAGACCTGGCCATCACAGGAGCCGGGCTTTTTATTGTTTCGGGTGATGAAGGTGCAACTCATCTCTATACACGTTCAGGCAACTTTGATGTTGATGCCTCTGGCAACTTAACCTCAAATAACATGCAGGTTTACGGGTTAAACGCATCCGGCGCCCTTGTACCTATCACAGGACTGCCGTCTGGCAATAAATCTGATTATCGCTGGCTCTCTGACGGTACTCTCGACTACTCCGCAGATGGAGGAACCACTTACAATTCAACAGGTTATCGCATCGCCCTAACATATTTTACTAATCCAAATGGATTGGTCCAAGCCCAGGGAACTGCCTTTGCCGAAACAGTAGCATCAGGCAGTCCAGCAACAGCTCAATCCCCAGGAGGAGCAGTAGGCGCTATTAATCCCGGCCAGGTAGAACAGTCAAACGTATTCTACCTTGGCGAAACTATTGATGCTTTAGAGATACAAAGAGCCATGAACGGCAATCTAACCATGATTCGCATGGCGTCAGATATGATTTCGCAATTTATTAATAGACTTTCGTAAATTTAACTGATAAACTGTCAAATTATGGCAGACAGACAAACAGCTAAACCAGAAATTGCGGCTCAAAAAAAGACAATTAAACTGGCCCCAGTTATTGGGGACTGGACTACCTACAAACCACCCAAGGTTTTAGCAAAAAAAATTAAATGCGGCCTTTATGGTTTTGACCGCCTTTCAAAAGAAGAACTTAACCTTGCCCTCATTATCCATTATAGTTTTATTGAAAAACTCTTTAAAAAACTTAAAATTGACCTGAAAATGTCAGTTGAGCTGTTTTCTGTTCAGGTCGAACAAACTACATATCTTAATTTTCTAAGGACATTAACGAATCCCATTGCCCAATCCAAGATTACCATCAGCAACTCACATGATCCCATTGCCCTGATCCTCGACCTGCCAATTGCCAATTCAATCATCAATCACAGCCTTGGCAGTGAGGATATTGAATCATTAAACCGTGGTCTGACAGAGGCAGAAATCAATGTTTTAACCACCACCTTAAATGAATATCTGACAGGCTATGCTGCAGCTTTTGAACACGTTGTGCAAAAACCGATTTTGTCCTTTATCAGTTCCCCAGATGTAAGCATCGACTCAGCCATAAATACCTCATCAACTTTTGTAACGTTTACTGTAGAAGTTTCACTGGCAGATAATCCGCCGGCTAAAATATCCTTGGGTTACTTGGGCAACAGCCTAAAATATATTCTAGCCAGATTTAAACAAAAACAAAGAGAAAAGCCGCTGGATTTCTCAAAATTATCCAGCAGTTTATTATCAAAAATAGTAATTCCAGCTACAGCAACCCTGGGACAAACAAGCCTGACAACTTCAGACATAAACCAGCTTGAAGTCGGCGATGTAGTATCACTTGGCACTACAATTAATTCAGCCATTGAGCTACAGATCGGCGATATTCTCAAAGCCCTATGCCAGCCCGGTAAAAAAGACAAAAAATCAGCAGTTAAGATTGCTGCTATTAGTGAAGAAGAACATGTGGAAATTGCTCCCCCTTCCCTAATGGAAGTTTCTCCACCTGCAGCTGAAGCAGAGCTGCCAGTTGAAGAAGAGCAAGTCATAGAAACACCACAGCCAGAAATTGAAGAAGAATTTGCTGAAGAAGAAGAGGAAGAAGAAACAGAGGAATTTGACCTTGATGAAGAAGATTTAACTGATGAAGATATTTTTCTTGACGAAGAAGAGGAAGATGAAGAGGATGAAGATGAGGATGAAGATGAGGAAGATGAAGATGATGAAGATATTTAAAGGAGGAAAGTGATGGATGTAAAAAACGTCAAATTACCAGAATTTGAAGGCGGAGCAAAAGGGGAAAAAGTTGATCAAAGGTTTTTGGGCAACATTCCAGTTCAAGCTACTGTTGAACTGGGGCAAACCGAATTAACTTTAAAAGAAATTCTTGAGTTATCTGAAGGGTCAATTATTGAACTTAACCGTCTAGCTGGAGAACCGCTTGATTTAAAAGTTGGCGGGCAGCTAATAGCCCAGGGAGAAGTTGTGGCAGTTGACGACTACTACGGATTGCGCATCACTAATGTGGTCATAAAATGACAGCTGAAGCCTTAGCCCTGCAAACCCGCCCAATTATTACCTTTGGCTACATAATGCAGGTCATTATTTCTTTATTAATTGTCCTGGCCTTTATTTATTTTATTGGACGTTATGTTTTACCCAAAATAAAAACCGCGGCCAGCGGCAAGATGATCCAGGTCTTAGACAGGGTTCACCTTGAACCGCAGGTTTCTGCCTATATATTAAAAGTGGCCAAGTCAGCCTGGCTGGTTGTTGTGAGCAACAAACAGGTTACTCGCATTGATAAAATAGAAGAAGAGAACTTAACAACCTAAATGAAAAAGAGAGTTCTATTTTTATTCCCGCTTCTATTCTTTTTACAAGGGGTAGTGCTGGCCCAGGCCAGATCCCCACTAACAGCTAATATTAATCTTAATCAATTGATGGCCTCGCCTCAATTTAGCAACAGTATTCAATTAATCCTTTCCCTGAGTGTAATATCATTGGTCCCATTTTTCCTTATTTCAGTCACTTCTTTCTTAAGGATTATAATTGTTTTTTCGCTGGTAAAAACAGCTGTGGGCACACAACAAGTTCCACCCAGCTCTGTAATTATTGCCTTGGCTCTTTTTATGACCGTTTTTATCATGTCGCCGGTCTGGGAAGAGGTCAACAAAACAGCTGTTACTCCCTACAATAAAGGTAGAATTTCCCAGGCCAAAGCCCTTGAAATTGGGCTTAAGCCAATCAGAAAATTTATGATAAAACAAACACGGGAAAAGGACCTGGCCTTATTTGTCCAATTTTCTCGAATTAAAAAACCCAATACTGTTGAGGAAATCCCAACCTATGTTCTGATCCCGTCTTTTATGATTTCCGAACTTAAAACAGCTTTCCAGATTGGCTTTATTTTATTCATTCCTTTTATCATGATTGACCTGACTGTGGCTAATATACTTTTGTCTCTTGGTATGTTCATGCTTTCTCCTGTTATGGTCTCCCTGCCCTTTAAAATACTTTTATTTGTTTTGGTTGACGGCTGGAACCTTATATCTAGAGGCTTACTAATGAGCTTCCGTTAGTTCGTGATAGCTTAGTGATAAATTCGCGAAAAATAAAATAATACATTTGTGTCATTGGAGATAACAGTATGGGACAAGATTTTGCAGTTCAAGTAATCTATCAAGCGATCATAACGATTCTTATGATCTCTCTACCAATTGTGGGCGTTGGGCTGATGGTTGGCTTTGCGGTTAGTCTGTTCCAAGCGGTAACTCAAATTCAGGAACAAACCCTAACCTTTGTGCCCAAAGTTATTTCCGTGCTGCTGATGGTTGCCTTCACCTCTCCCTGGATTATTTCTATGATGGTAGATTTTACAACCACACTCTGGAGCATGATCCCTAACATGGTAAGATGATAGTTAGTGTTCAACAACTAGTTATCTTTCTATTAATTACCGGCAGAATTGCTGGCATATTTATTCAGGCCCCAATCTTTAGCTCAAGAAGTTTCCCATTTTTTGCAAAAACCAGTATTGCTGTTTGGTCAGCCATTGTACTTTGGTTTGTCACGCCAATCCACCAACCCCTACCCCAAACCTTTTCCGCTTTTGTCTTAACCCTGGGTTTCGAGGTAGCTATTGGCTTTATTATTGGCTTTATCTGCAATATTATCTTTATTGCCGTGCAGGCAGCAGGTGAAATAATGGACATGCAAATGGGGCTGTCAGTTGCCACAGCCCTTGACCCGGTTTTTGGTGCAGTTATTTCAGTTGTTGGCCGGCTGGCTTTCTTTTTTGCCCTGATGGTTTTTCTTGGCGCCAATGGCCACCATTTAATTTTATCCGGCTTTCACCAGAGCTTTGCCGCTTTGCCAGTCGGCAAACTTGCTAATTTATCCAGCCCTAACTTAGTTCTCCAAACGATCGAACTTGGTTCTCTATTGTGGCTTACGGCAATAAAAATAGCCATTCCTGTGGTCTTACTTATTTTTCTTTCTGACTTTACTTTTGGTATTATTTCTCGTGTTGCCCCACAGGTCAACGTCTTTATGCTAGGCTTTCAAGTTAAACCATCATTGGGACTTTTTGGCATAATGATGTTGTTGCCTTTTATAGTAAAGTATATCAATCGTTTGGTTGAATTTATGGCAGAGCAATTAATCTTACTGGCAAACACAGTAAAATAAGGAGAAGGAATCATGGGTGAAGGCGGAGATAAAACAGAAGAACCTACGCCGCACCGTTTGCGCGAAGCACGCAAAAAAGGACAGGTGGCCAAAAGCCGGGAAATCACCGTGGCGGTTGTCCTGCTCTTATCCTATTTTTTCTTTAGATATCTGGGCGAACACATGTGGCGCAATCTTTTCGAAAGTGCCCAGGCAATCCTTCGGCTTATACCTGAAGTCCATAACTTTAATCTGGCTTTTGCTGGATATATACTTCTCATAGCAATTCGCGGCCTGGCTTTTGCAGTGCTGCCTATTTTTGGCATTGCCTTTTTATCAACTTTTATCGCCGAGGTCATGCAAACCGGCCTGTCCGGCTCCCTTGATCCGCTCTCCCCGAAAATTGAACGGCTTAACCCGCTTGAAGGGCTCAAGAAAATGTTCTCAATGCAGGGCATTGTTGAACTTATAAAATCATTACTTAAAATTATTATAATTTTTTATATTTCCTTCACTGTGGTCAGAGAAGAGTTACCTTCAATTATCATCTTGATCGAAGCCCAACCCTGGGATGCCATGGTGCTGGGCGCCTCCCTTGTCTACAAAATAGCCATGCGGGTTGGGTTATTTTATATAATTGTCGCAATTCTTGATTATTTTTACCGCCGCTGGGAATACATGAAAAACCTAAAAATGAGCAAGCAGGAAGTTAAGGAAGAATATAAGCGCCTAGAGGGTGATCCCATGGTCAAACAAAGAATGCGCGATCTGCAGCGCCAGGCATCCCAGCAAAGGATGATGGGCGCAGTCCCTCAGGCTGACGTTGTTGTTACCAACCCAACTCATATTGCCGTGGCCTTAAAATATGAAACAAAGAACATGAAAGCCCCTCTTCTCTTAGCTAAAGGCCAAAGAAAAATAGCTGAAGAAATAAAGAGAATTGCTGAGGCCCATGAAATTAATATTGTTGAAAACGAACCGCTAGCCCGCTCTATTTACCGTACAACCAAGCTAAATCAGGAAATCCCGGCTGACCTTTATCAGGCTGTAGCCGAAGTCTTGGCTTATGTTTATAAAATCAAAAAAGAGCGCCAGGAAAGGGACAAAGCATCTATTGCCCTGGGCCGGCGCTAGGGGTATAATTAAACTCAAAACTGAAAACGAAAAATGTAAAGCCAAGAAATTATTAATAGTTTTACATTAGTTTTTAGTTTTAAACTTTGAGTTTTAAGTTAATATTATGGCAATTCCTGGGTTTGATCTAAAAAATTTTAGAAGTCTGTTTTCACTCAGCGACTTTTTAGTCGCCCTGCTGCTTATCGTGATCATTGCCCTGATGATTGTTCCCCTCCCTACCATTATCTTAGATCTATTAATTAGTTTAAGTATTGCTTTCTCGCTCTTGCTTCTCTTAGTATCCATGTTCTTAAAAGAACCGCTGGAGATTGCCGCCTTCCCTTCAATCCTTTTAATCATTACTGTTTTTCGCCTGGCCATAAACATTGCTGCTTCCCGCTTAATCCTGACGCAGGCAAATGCAGGAGAAATAATTAGTGCTTTCGGCTTTTTTGTGATTGGTGGAAATTATATTGTTGGTGCAATCATCTTTTCCATTATTACAATCGTTAACTTTGTTGTTATCACCAAAGGTTCCGAGCGCGTTGCCGAGGTAGCAGCCCGTTTTACTCTTGACGCTATGCCAGGAAAACAGATGTCAATTGATGCGGACCTTAATGCCGGCTTAATTGATGCTACTGAGGCCCGAGCTCGCCGCCGGAAAATTGAGCGGGAAGCAACCTTCTTTGGCTCCATGGATGGTTCTAACAAATTTGTCCGAGGCGATGCCATTGCCGGCATCATTATTGTTCTGGTCAACTTGATCGGCGGCATTCTGGTCGGCTGGCTGCAGGGCGGCATGGGCGTTATGGAAGCCCTGGGAGTCTATGCTCTATTAACTATTGGCGCGGGTCTCGTAGCCCAGGTTACAGCCATACTTATTTCTATTGCTACTGGTCTGGTTATTACAAAGTCAGCCTCTGAAATGAGCCTGGGCACTGATGTTGCTGCCCAAGTTTTTGCCCAACCACGAGCCTTTGCTTTTGTCTGCATTATGCTGGGGCTTTTTGCCATTGTTCCTGGCATACCCCCCTTCCCTTTTCTATTTCTCGCTTCTGTAACAGGAACAATTGCCCTGGTTTTAATGCGCGCCCAAACCGCTAAAGAAGAAGCTGGAGTAGTTGGCGAAGAAGTTTCAGCCAAGGATGTACTTAAAAAACCAGAAAGCATACTCGGGACCCTTGGGCTTGATCCCCTATCGCTTAAGGCCGGCAGGAATTTAATTCCTTTAATTGACCCAGCTCAAAAAGGCGCGCTACTGGAAAGAATTACCCTGATCCGTTATAACATTGGCCAGGAACTGGGCTTTGTTATCCCAGGAGTCCGGGTAATGGATGACCTGAGTTTGCCGCCGGACCAATATGTGGCTGAAATCCGCGGGACAAAGATATCTACTGGGGAAATTAAAATGGGCCATCACCGGGTTGACCTACCGCTGGCACAGGTAAAAGCTAAAAAATTGACCGGGATTGAAGGGAAAAATCCCTTGACCGGAGATCCAGTCACCTGGGTACCTGATGAATTACTACCGCAGCTGCAAAAGCTTGAAATTATTGCCAAACCACCCGTAGAAGTTGTTTCTGAACATTTCAGCGAAATCGTTAAGCGCCATGCTGACGAAATCATGACGCGGCAAAATGTCCAATCACTAATTGAACTGGTAAAAAACTCAAATGCTGCTATTGTCCGTGAATTGATCCCAGACCTCTTATCCTTGGGACAAGTCCATAAGGTTCTGCAGCTGATGGTCCGCGAACGTGTCTCAATTCGTGATCTATCAACTATTTTAGAAAGATTGGCTGATTATGCCCACCTTTCCCGCGATATTAATGTTTTGGCAGAATATGTACGACAATCGCTGGCGCGTCAGATCTGTGAAAACTATTCAGACAAAGACGGTGTCATAACCGTAGTCACTATTGATCCATCACTGGAGGAAACATTAATTGGCTCCATCCACCAATCTGAATACGGCTCTTTCTTGGCTGTTGACCCTAACATAGGTGAAAAAATACTGGTTCAAATCTCAGGTCATATGCAGAATTTCAGGCGCATGAAATTAAGGTCAGTTATCCTCTGCTCCCCCAGGCTGCGGCCGCATTTTAAGAAGTTTATTGAGCGCAGCTTCCCTGATATAGCAGTGCTGTCCTACAACGAAGTTGTCCCGCAAATAAAGGTCCAAAGCATTGGCATGATTTCCAGTGAATAAGTATCAAAATGCCAGATTTTAACCAATTTAAAGATAAATTATCAGCCACTATTAACCCCAATCTCCCGGCTAAAGAACTGGCAGAAAAGATAGTTTTAGCAGTACTCGAGTGTGAATACGGCAAAAACTTTACTTTAACACCTGGGTTTGCTAAAATGGTTAACACGCTGGCAAAGTCAATCGTCACAAACCCGGAATTAAGACGCCAAGTACTATCTCTTGCCAGTGTTTATTTTGACAAAAACAATGAGCGTCAGAAGAGTATCGCATAAACAAATAAGAAAAGCCGTAAGTCCAGGCAAGAAAATGGATGTTGTTCCAGCAGGCATATCCCCTATCCTGCGTTCTTCCTGGAGATTCGCGCACAATATGGCAGAACGGTTTAATCGGGAATTGCTAAAAGACAGGGCTGACAGTTTCCTAAAAAAACTGGCAAAGCGATTTGAATAAAAACAAATTATGATTAGCCGCAAAGAAGTTGAAGACAGGATTGTATCAATCCTCAGAGAAGAATTCACAAAACACTCAAGTGAAACCCTTGAAAAATATAAAAACCAGATCAACGCCACTGTCCGCTGGTATGTTTCAACCCTACCCCGCCATATCCAAAAGCACGAAGCGGATGATCTTGCTTCTGAAGCAAAAATTGCTTTTGTTGAGTGTTTAAAGGGCTGGGATCCGCGCAAGGGACAGCTTTGGACCTATGTTTCTGTTCGACTGAAGGGCGCGATGCAAGATTACCTGCGCAAACGCGGCGGCGACCCCGTAGCCGGGATTTACGAATACGTCAGTTCAGCCGCCAATGTTTACATGGCCTTTAACAAGAAATCAATTGCGCACGAAGAAATTGACAAGACGCTTCACCTTGATTCAGCACTGAAGGATTTTTCAGATAAAGAAAGGGCTGTGATAGAAGGTTATTATCAAAAAGATATGACCTTTAAGGAAATTGGTAAGAAGATCGGCCTATCTGAATCACAGGTCAGCCGCATTTGCAAAGATGCTACTATCAAGCTCAAACAAGCGCTAACTTCCGGCGACGAAAAAGAAAAAGCAGATATTACTGAAAGCATCAAATTCAGGCGGGAGTAGTCCCCACCCAAAAAGTAGACTCCCTCGACTTCGCTCGATGTAAACTAATATCTATGGATTAGGCTCAAATTTTTGGATTCTATTATTACCCTGATCAACAACATATACGTTATCATTGCTATCGATGGCTATTCCAGCCGGGGTACTAAACTCCCCTTCTCCCGTCCCCTCACTCCCCCATTGCGCTTGGAATACTCCGTCACTGTTAAAAATTTGGACTCTTCTTTGGGCACATGGCACAAACACCTGGTCATTACTGTCAACTGCAATTCCATCCATCCCTCCAAATTCCCCCTGTCCGCTGCCAGCACTCCCCCAAGCAGTTATAAAAAGAAAACTGCTATTAAATTTTTGTACCCTCCGGTTCTCACCATCGGCTACATAAATATTATTTGAGCTATCCACCGCAATCCCGTATGGGTATCTAAATTCTCCTTCGAGCGTTCCAAAACTTCCGGTTTCCGCGACAAAGGTCCCGGTACTGGTGAATTTCTGAAGCCGGCTACCATCACCACCGGTTACAAAAATAAAACCAGAGTTACCTACCACTGCTCCCCACGGATATTCAAATTCCCCTTCTCCCGTACCGGAGCTCCCCCATGTGGTTATAAAATTCCCGCCGCTGTCAAACTTCTGGACCCGGTGGTTTATCCGGTCGACTATGTAAACATTATCGCTGCTATCGACCGCTACCCCAGTAGGAGAAGCAAACTCTCCATTTCCTTGACCAAAGCTCCCCCATTGTCTTATAAAAGTTCCGCTGCTGGTGAATTTCTGGACTCTATTATTATCTGTATCTACAACGTACACATTTCCGCTACTGTCAATGGCTATTTCCTCTGGGGAATCAAACTCCCCCTCAGCTGATCCGGAGCTTCCCCATTCCAAAAGAAAAGTATAAGGTGGAATCGTAGTAGTGGTTGTGGTTGTCGATGTACTGGTTGCACATCCGAATAATAAAGGAACAGTTAATAAAGCAAGGATAAATATAATAAATGATATTAAATATTTCATAGTAGGGAAATTATAGCATAATAAAAAAGAATGCGCGCTACTGGGCTCCTGCCCGCATCGCTACGCGAAGCGTTGCAGGCGGGCGAACCAGATAAAGAGACTGCGCGCTACAAGACTCGAACTTGTGACCCCTTGCCTGTCAAGCAAGTGCTCTAACCAACTGAGCTAAGCGCGCATAACCGCTTCGCGGTAATGACTAATTCCTAATTTTTTAATGACGAATGATTGTATCCGCCATAGGCGGATGGTTTATTTAAATAATGCGCCGCAGGTCCCGATTACCGTATTATAAATAATGCTTCGGGATCCCGCCAAAGCGGGACACACATTCATTAGTCATTCGTCATTAGACATTAGTCATTAAGTTTTAAGGTGGCATCCAGATTCGAACTGGAGTACGCGATTTTGCAGACCGCTGCCTAACCACTCGGCCATGCCACCATATTAACAAGCGGGTGATGGGGATCGAACCCACGACCTTCTGCTTGGGAAGCAGACATTCTACCAACTGAACTACACCCGCCTACCCTTCACTTCGACGGGCAAGCCCGCTAAAGTACTGCTATTATATCATATGCTCAAACTTGTTGCATATCTGGTAGTTTGCTCACGGAAGTCAAGGCAAAGCGCGCATTCTTCCTCCCACCCTTAAAAATATGTTATAATATATTATAAGATGTCGATCCAAGAAAAATGCCGGGTCCTTGACCACAAAGAAGTTGCTCCCAAGCACTACAAATTAACTCTTTCCTCAAACTATATTTCATCCCACGCTGAATCAGGTCAATTCGTCAATGTCAGATGTTCAGAAGAGTATGATCCCCTGCTGCGCCGCCCCTTTTCAATCCATCGTGTTGCAAAAGATTATTTTGAACTGCTCTACGAAGTTGTGGGAAAAGGCACTGACATCCTCTCCAAGCAAACTATTGGTGCAGAATTAGATGTTTTAGGCCCGCTTGGTTCAGGTTTTAAAATCGATAATAAAAAGAAAATTGCACTTCTAGCTGGCGGCGGCATGGGCATTGCCCCACTGATGATGCTGGCAGAAACATTAAAAGACAAAGTTAAAGCAATTTATGTTTTAATTGGCTGCAACTGCAAAAGTAAATTAATCTGTGAACAGGACTTTAAAAGCGTCACAGATCAAGTTCTCGTTTCAACAGATGACGGTTCCTACGGTAAAAAAGGATTTGTCTCTGATACTTTATTGGAAGTTTTAAACGACACAATTGGTGCTAGAAACTTTGAACAGTCAACTATTTATGCTTGTGGTCCCAAACCCATGCTTAAAGCAATTACTGATATCTCATTCCAGAAGAAAATTAATTGCCAGGTTTCTATGGAAGAACGAATGGCTTGCGGGATTGGAACATGTTTAGGTTGTGTAGTTAAAACTAAAGATGGTTACAAAAAGGTCTGCAGTGACGGCCCTGTCTTTGAAGGAAAAGATATAATTTTTTGATATTCTTTGAGCCTTGGAGTCTTTGAGGCAAATATACAATAGCCTCTAAGGCTCTAAGACTCGAAGGGGAAATAAAAATGGCAAAGTTAGAAACAGAATTAGCCGGCATAAAGATGAAAAACCCGGTTATGGTCGCCTCCGGCACATTTGGTTATGGCGAAGAGGCAGCTAAATTTGTTGAGTTGGACAAATTAGGCGCAATTGTAACAAAAACAATAACTTTGGAACCAAGAGAAGGCAATCCCCCACCCAGGATTGTTGAAACTGCTTCAGGTATGCTTAATTCAATCGGCCTGCAAAATAAGGGCGTTAAGGACTTTATTGATAACCGTCTTCCCTTCTTAGCTAAATACAAAACGCCGGTAATTGCTAACATTGCTGGAGATTCTGCTAAAGAATACGCAAAACTTGCTAAAATTCTTAACAAAGAATCAGTGGTCAAAGGCATTGAAATAAATATTTCCTGCCCCAATGTTTCTAAAGGCGGGATGTTCTTTTGTTTTGATCCAAAAGCAACAGCTGAATTAGTTAGAACTGTTAGAAAACAAACCAGTTTGCCGATTATTGTTAAACTCTCACCCAATGTTACTGACATTGCGGCAATTGCCAAAGAAGCCGAAACTGCTGGCGCTGATGCTGTTTCTTTAATCAACACTCTGCTGGGTATGGCAATTGACACAGAAACCCGCAACTCGAAACTAGGAACTCCCACAGGAGGCCTCTCCGGCCCCGCTATTAAGCCGATAGCTGTCAGGATGGTCTGGCAGGTCGCTCAAATGGTTAAAATCCCAATTATAGGTTGTGGAGGCATAATGACTGGCGATGATGCGATTGAATTTTTTCTTGCGGGCGCCTCAGCAGTCCAGGTTGGCACAGCTAATTTTGTGGATACTCAGGCCCCATTAAGAATTGTTGAAGAAATTAAAGACTATCTAGCAACAAATAAAATCAAAGATTATAAAGAGATTATCGGAAAAGTAACTTCGTGACCCTTGGAGTCTTTGAGCCTTGGAGGCAAAAAATAGCCTCAAAGACTCTAAGACGCAAAGATCTTCTTTAAATATAACGCATTCTTAATTGCATATCCATGCGCATCATTGTTAAAATAAACATAAACTGTTAATTTCTTCTTAAGATAGCGCTTAACTTGCCTGGCTAAGGCCTTTAGCTCAGCATCAGAATAATTGCTGGCATAAAGCGTCGAGCCGCCATGCATGCGAATGTAAACAACATTTCCAGTCACTATATCTGGACAATCAACCCCAGGCATACTGTAAATACAAAAATTAAGCTTATTCTTTTTAAGAATTGAATAAATATCATCATTAAACCAGCTGGGGTCCCTAAACTCAAAAACATTTATTATTTTTTTGGGCAAATATCTTGAGAACTCATTAAGCCTTTCAGGATTTGCCTTCCAATGCGGGGGAAGTTGATACAGAATTGGGCCAAGGCTACCTTTCAATAACTTCGCCCTACTCATGAATAATTTAACTGGATTCCCTGCATCCTTGAGTTTTTTTACATGAGTTATAAAGCGATTTGCTTTAACTGCAAAAATAAACTTCTTTGAAACGCCCTTATGCCAATTTTTAAATGTTAGTTCTTTAGGAAGATGATAGAAGGTATTATTTAGTTCAACCGTGTCAAAATATTTCTGATAATAATCAAGCCATTTGCTCTTAGGAAGATCGTGAGGATAAAAAACACCATTTGCCCAGTGGTCATACATCCAACCGGAGGTACCAATAAAAAGCTTTTGTTTCATGGCAGGATTATATCAGATGCTTTTTTAAAAAAAAGAGACGGCTATTAAAACCGTCTCTTTATTATTAAACCAAAAAAACCTTACAGAGTATATTGGATAAGTGCGGTGTTCAAGTCAAGTCCATTGTTGAACACATCAACCATCTTGCTCTTTTGAATCCTTCTATCATTTATGTCCCAACCAAGAGTTATTGCCACTGGCACAACCTGAACTACTGAACCAACAGTTGTTCTGGCAGTACTTATTGAAACATTTAAAGTCTTATAATCGTTGGTCCATTGTATTTCAGTAGCTGTTACAGAACCAGCAGTATGCAATGGTCCAGATGTAAGATATTCAAATATATTATCTTTTGTAATCCCCTCATGGTCAATTGGGTAACTAAAAGTAATAGAAAGAACTGTTGCAGAAGGAACCCCGGATGCTCCTAACGAAGGAGTCTGGCTAGTAGCCACCAACGGTGACGCTTGCTGATCCACCAACTTTTCCGTACAACCACTCAAAACTATGCCAGCCCCAACCAACCCGATCACCAATAAACCCACTAACAATTTTTTCATTTTTTTCCTCCTCATGCCTTAATAGGCATACATTCACAATTAACACAAATTTTACACTCTTATTAAAATAAGTCAAGCCCCTTTTTTAAATAAGGCAACTTGCTCAGCCAAACGATCAGCTGCCGCCTTTACAAAGCCTACAAAAATTGGATGCGGGCGCGTGGGTCTCGATTTAAATTCCGGATGATATTGTGTTGCTAAAAACCAGGGATGATCTGGGATTTCTATAACCTCAACCAAATCAGCCTCAGTGTAAATACCGGAAAAGACCATGCCTTTTTCAGCAAAATCTTTTCTAAAATTATTATTAAACTCATACCGGTGGCGATGGCGCTCTTGCACTTTATCAACTTTATACAGTTTATACAGCAACGTATTTTTCTTGATCTTACAGGGATAGGCACCCAAGCGCATTGTTCCGCCCTTATCTGAAATATTTTTTTGATCAGGCAAAAGATCAATCACTGGATATTTTGTTTCGGGATCAAACTCAGAAGAATTAGCGCCCTTCATTTTACAAACATTCCTGGCAAACTCAATTACCGCGCACTGCATGCCCAAACATAAACCCAGCAAAGGAATTTCGTTTTCACGCGCATAACGAATAGCCTTGATCTTCCCCTCTATCCCCCGCGGACCAAACCCACCAGGCACAACTACACCATGAACCTCTCTAAAAATAGAATCAATTTCTTCTTTCTTCTCAAGTTGATCAGCATTGACCCATTTAAAATCAATAGCTGCACGACTAACAATCCCACCATGCTTTATTGATTCCACAATACTAATATATGAGTCCTCAAGCTCAGTATATTTGCCAACAATAGCAATTGTTACTTTCTTTTCCGGCTTTTTCATTTTATTAGTCAATTCTAACCACTCTTTAAGCTCACCTTTTTTGGGCGGAAGTTTTAAATAATTAAGCACAATATCAGCCAGCTTTTGTCTTTCTAGAGCCAGGGGCACTTCATACAATAACGGTACGTCGGCCAACCCAATAACAGCTTCTTTAGCCACATCGCAAAACAGGGAAATTTTTTCCTTCAATTCCACGCTAATTGGGTCCCTTGACCGGCAAATAATAATATCTGGTTGAATCCCGATCTCCCTTAGTTTCATTACACTGTGCTGGGTAGGCTTGGTTTTAAACTCATGCGAAGTTTCAAGATAAGGCACAAGGGTCACATGAATATTAATACAGTTATCATGACCAACTTCTTTCTTAAACTGTCTGATTGCCTCTAAAAATGGCAAGCCTTCTATATCACCTACTGTGCCGCCAATCTCGCAAATAACAACATCAAAACTCTCTTCTTTAATTACCGCTTTGATGCGATCTTTTATTTCATTAGTTATATGGGGAACAACCTGGACTGTGCCGCCTAAATAATCGCCGCGGCGTTCCCGGGTTAAAACTGACCAATAAACCATGCCTGTCGTAATATTATTAGCTTTGCTTAAATTAACATCAATAAACCTTTCATAGTGCCCCAGGTCAAGATCTGTTTCTGCCCCATCTTCGGTAACATAAACTTCTCCATGCTGATAGGGATTCATCGTGCCTGGATCAACATTAATATAGGGGTCTAATTTTTGGATACTGACACTAAGACCGCGCGCTTTTAATAGTCTGCCTAATGAAGCCGCGGCAATCCCCTTGCCCAACGATGAAACAACTCCCCCAGTTATAAAAATAAATTTTGTCGTCATTTATTATCCTCCAACAACTTCTTCGCCAAGATTGCGCGGCAGTTTAACAAGCTTAACCCTGGTAATGCGCCGGCGCAAAACCCGTTCAACGCTAATCAATAAATTCTCAAACCTGACAATATTGCCCACTGACGGGGACTTGCCGAGCTGGCCAAAAATAAAACCGCCAATCGTATCATATTCCTTGTCTTTTTCCGGTAAATTAAGTTTTAAAGCATCATTTAAATCTTTGATTGAAATCCGGCCATTAACTATAAAAGTATTCTCATCAACCTTTTCAACCATCTTTTCTTCACGTTCAAACTCATCATGGATCTCGCCGACAATCTCTTCGACTAAATCTTCCAGTGTGACTAAGCCAGAAGTCATGCCGTATTCATCAACAATAATAGCCATGTGCGTGCGGGCAACCTGCATCTCATGCATCAACTCCGAAACTTTTTTTACTTCGGGAATAAATATTGCCGGCCTCAAATAATCTTTTATATTCCCTGTTATCTCTTTGCTCTTTTCAAGATTCTTCAAAAGATCTTTGGCATAAACCACCCCAACAATATTATCAAGGTTGCTTTCGTAAATAGGGATACGGGAATGGCCGCTGTCGATAATTGCCTTAATAATTTCAGATAAGGGTTTATTTACATCAACTGCGGTGATATCGGGCCGCGGGGTCATAACCTCCCTGACAATCGTTTCACCAAACTCAAAGATAGAAGTTATCATCTCCCGCTCTTCCTCTTCAATAACCCCTTCCTTTTCTCCAGCAGCTAGAATCAAACGAATATCTTCCTCTGTAATAAAGGCCCCCTTACCGGGCGCCACTCCTCCAAATAATCGGACAAATGGACGGCTTATCAAACCAATCAAAGCAGCAATGGGTTGAAAAACAAATCTCAAAATTATAATTAAAGGCGCAGCAAAAAGTGAAAATTTCTCAGCATTGCGGATTGCCACTGTCTTTGGGATAATTTCGCCAAAAACCAGAATTAGAAAGGTCATAATGCCCGTTGCCGCTCCAACAGCAACTGCCGCACTACCCCAGCCTCTTTCACTAAAATACCCAATTGTCATGGATGTAGCAATGGCTGAAGCAGCAATATTAACTAAATTATTACCAATCAAAATAGTTGGCAACCATTCACTTGGCTTTTGTTTTAGCCTTTCAACTGTTTTTGCGCCTTTTACTTTTTGATCCAACATACGTCTGATTTTTAAGCGAGATAAACTGGTTAAAGCTGTTTCAGCAGCTGAAAAGAATGCGGACAGGACAAATAAAACTACCAAAAAAATTATTCCCGCCATTTTAAACCACCTTCATAATAAAAATTATAATACCCACTAACAATGCCCCAAAAGCAGCCAACAACACTGCCGCAGCTGCAATATTTTTTGCCAGAGCTGCTTTTTCCCTTTTTTCCGGGGAAAGCAGATTGACCAACTCCTCAATTGACGTGTTAATCATTTCTGCCACAATTACACCAAAAATAGCTAAGACCAAAACAGCTAGCGCAATTAGGCTAACCTTAAACCAGACAGCGAGGCCCAAGACTATCACACCAATTAAAAAATGTATCCACAAATTACGCTGTGTTTTTATGGCATGTTCTGCCCCAGCTTTTGCGTATTTAAAGCTTTTGATAAACTTTTTCGGCATGCCTCATTCCTTTACTATGTTTATAACCCAAAAGGTGTAAAACCCCATGGATAATCAACCGCTTAATTTCCTGTTCAAAACTAACTGAATAAGCTTTAGCGTTTTTCCTGGCCGTTTCAACTGATATCGCAATATCGCCTAATATCCCGTCCTCCCCCATCGGAAAAGCCAACACATCAGTTGGTTTATTTTTCTTCCTAAAGTTTTTGTTGAGTTCCTTTATCTTTTTATCCTTAACAAAAATCAAGTTAATCCTGCCTTTGTTTTGTTCTCTTTTTATTATTTTGTTTATTAATTGTTCGTATTTTTTCTTGCGCATAGCCAAAGTTAAATCATCTTAATATCGACCCCAAGGGCTTTAAGCTTTTTATCTAACTTTTCGTAACCACGCTCAATATGATGATCGCGATCTTCTATGATAGTTTCACCCTCCGCTACTAGCCCAGCCAGAATTAAAGCTGCACCTGCCCGCAGATCAGACACCTTAACCGGCGCGCTGGAGAGCCCGGTCACCCCTTTAATAATGGCGCTTTGGCCCTCAAGCTTAATCTCTGCTCCCATTCGATTCAATTCATGGATATGCATAAATCGGTTTTCAAAAACAGTTTCTGTAACAACTGATGTACCTTTAGCCAAACAAAGCAAAGTCGTTAGCTGAGGCTGCATGTCTGTGGGAAACCCGGGATACGGCAAGGTCTTTACGTCAATTGCCTTGGGCGCATCTGCAGCTGAAACTATAATTTGATTATTGCAGACTTCTGTGCGTACCCCGGCTTCCTGCAATTTATGCATAGTAGTTTCAACATGATCAGGAATGATATCAACAAGTTTCAACGTCCCTCTAGTAATAGCCGCAGCAACCATAAAAGTCCCAGCTTCAATCCTATCAGGGATAACAGTGTGCTCAACAGGTTTCAGTTCAGCCACACCCTGTATTTTTACTTCCTCAGTCCCTGCCCCGGTAATTTTTGCCCCAGCCCGATTCAGGAAATTTGCCAAATCAGCTACCTCGGGCTCACGGGCAGCATTTTCGATAGTTGTCGTGCCTTCAGCCAAAGCAGCCGCCATCATGATTGTTTCAGTTGCTCCCACTGATGGAAAATCAAGATAAACCATATTACCCTTTAACTTTTCACACTTAACGATCACAAAGCCATGCTCCATTTGCACCTCTGCGCCCAAAGCTTCGAGACCCTTTAAGTGCAAATTAACAGGGCGTGAACCAATGGCACAACCACCTGGCAAAGGCACCTTGGCTAATTTTTTTCTAGCCAAAATTGGGCCAATCACAAAAAAGGACGCCCTCATCCTGGTAACTAATTCATACGGGGCAACATGCTTTACACTATTATTATTCCAAACCTCAACTGTATTTTCCTGCGACCGGGAATACTCTGCCCTAAGACCCAGGGCACGCAAAACCCTGATAATTGTTTTCACATCTAAGAGATCAGGCACATTTCTGACAACTGTTTTACCCGGCACTAATATTGTGGCTGCCAAAATTGCCAGGGCTGCATTTTTTGAGCCGGAAATTTTGACTTCACCCTCAAGCCTGGTTTGTCCTTTAATCAATACTCTTCTCATTTAACAGCAAACTCCTCTGGTCTTTTATCAGTAATGCCAAAATAGCAACTTATAGCGGCAACAATTCTACCAGCAGCTTTCCCATCGCCATAAGGATTAACTGATTGAGACATTTTTTGATATTCATTTTGATCCAGCAATAAGGACTGGGCTTGATCAAAAATAATATCTTCATCCAATCCTACTAGTTTAACGGTGCCAAAATCAACTGCTTCCGGCCGCTCTGTCTTTTCACGCAAGACTAAAACAGGCTTACCCAAAGACGGGGCCTCTTCCTGCACTCCACCAGAATCAGTTAATATAATATACGATTGTTTCATTAAATGTACAAAGGGTTCATAGTCCAACGGCTGGGTTAGTATAACATTATTTAATTTCCCAAGCATATCAAAAACAGTTTGCTTAACAGCTGGATTTTTATGGACCGGGATAACAAACTGGACAGCCTCTTTATGCTCTTTTGCCAAACGCGCAATTGCCTGACAAATACTTTTCAGCGGCTGACCAAAATTTTCCCGACGATGAGTGGTAACTAAAATAGTTTTCTTTTTTTGATCCAACTTGATCCCAGCTTGTTCAAGAACAAAATCTTTTTTTACCACATCAAGCAAAGCATCAATCACTGTGTTTCCTGTTAAATAAATAGAATCTTGAGAAACATTTTCTTCTAATAAATGCTTAACAGCCGTTTTAGTTGGTGCAAAATGTAAATCAGCTAAAGACGTGGTCAGCTTACGATTCATTTCTTCAGGAAAAGGCTGCCATTTATCAAAAGTGCGCAAACCCGCCTCAATATGAGCCAGAGGAACTTTAGAATAATACGCGGCTAACCCCGCGGCAAAAGTTGTTGAAGTATCACCCTGAACTAAAATCATATCAGGCTTTTCTTTATCAATAATTTTTCCCAAGCCAGTCAATGACTTAGTTAAAATTTTGGGTAATGTTTGATTTTCCTCCATAATATTTAAATCATGATCAACCTTGATGTTGAAAAGTTTTAACACTTGATCAAGCATTTGCCGATGCTGTCCAGTCACAACAACTATTGGAGACAAATCATTCCCATCATTCCCCATCACCGCAATCACCGCCGCCATTTTGATGGCCTCCGGCCTGGTACCAAAAACAAACATGATTTTTTTTCTTGTATTCATCGCATTAACGCCATAAACAAAGCAATAAAACTTAAAATAAAACAAACTATGTAAATTGCAAAGACTGCTTCGCGCTTGTGGAAACCCGCCCTTAAAAGCATGTGGTGGATATGCTTATCATCTGCTTCAAACGGATGCTTACCGGCCTTCATTCTCCTTAGGATTGCAAAAAGCGTGTCAAAGATTGGCACGCCTAAAATCAAGAGAGGCACAAGCAAGGCCACAACAAGTGTTGTTTTAAGCACTCCTATTATTGCAGTTGTAGCCAAAACAAAACCTAACAGCATGGATCCTGCATCACCCAGAAACATAGTGGCTGGAAAGAAATTAATGCGCAAGAAACCAAGTGAAGCCCCAAACAAAGCCAACAATAAGATTGCCGCCCCTATCTGATGGGTGCGCAAGGCAACCACAAAAAGTGTTATTGCTGAAATAGCTGTCACTCCTGCAGCCAAACCATCAAGCCCGTCAATCAAATTTATTGCGTTGGTCACGCCAACGACCCAAAGCAATGTTATGGGAATAGACATCAGGCCCAAAGCTAATATGCCATTAAATGGATTTGAAATAAAACTTATTTCTACGCCAAGATAAATAACAAAAAGTGTAGCTAAAATCTGGCAGACTAACTTGGTAGTTGGCCGCAGTCCCTTGATATCATCAACTAAGCCAACAATAAAAAGAAAAGTCCCACCCAATAAAATACCAACAATGGTTGACCAATCAAATTTTATCCCAAGATATTGGCCAAAACCAAAGGAAAGACCAATAGAAATAATAAATCCCACATAAATAGCCAAACCGCCAAGATGTGGGATGGGAGTTTCGTGAATCTTCCTGTCATTGGGGATATCCACAGCATTAATTTTAGTGGCAAAGCTTCTAACTACCGGCGAGATCAAGTAGGTTACTAAAAAGGCCGCAAAGAACGTGAGCAGGTATATATGCATTACGGGTTTATATTATAACATAATTTGAGATGCGGGGCAAAAGATATTTTCGCCCTATAACTCGCGTCTCATAAGATATATTATGTCAATTATTCAAAAAGCCCTTTTTGCTCTTACTTTCTTTGTCTTGATACAAAGAAAGTAACAAACCTGCCTGCCGGGGTATAAGTAACGAAACTTGGTTGGTGACAGGTGTCAAAAAAACCCATGATTATGCGACAAAGCTAATGATTTTTGGGAAGATTCGCATGTATGAGAACAAAACACGCGAAATCTTCCTGTTGCCAAGGGAAAATAATTAGTTTTGGCAAGCGTCGCAGATAATGTATCGTGTGCCGAAAAACTTGGAGAATTAGAAAGAAAAAATGTGGTCGGAAACAAAAAAGAAGCAATCCTATTTTTGCGACTAAATACCTTAGGCATGAAATCCCATCATTGTATGCGATGGGTAAAGATACCAAAAAGGAAGGCTACCTAAAAGCGCACCTACGCAGAAGTCTTGATCGGTTGCTTTTAACAACTTCATGGCCGAAAATCCCAACTCAAGAACCGTTAATTGTCATTGCCGATGCCATGATGCGCTCGATTAATCATGAAATGTATAGCATTTATGTGATTCTTCTTCGTTCGATCAATTCGTCTGAAGCATTGATAACCCCGCCATTCATTCAAAAAGGGAGGGAATCGTGGCTTGGGTGGCAAAAAGCCTTCGAACAGTTGCCTGAATCGATTATGGCTTCGATTCGTGCTCTTGTGGCCGATAAACACCAAGGACTGAGGTCTGTCGCAAAACAAAATAACTGGATTTTTCAAGGATGCCATTTTCATGCTTTGGCTAGCCTTCAAGGACGCTGGTCTAGAAGCAGGTGGAGCCATCACAAAGAAATGGGAGAAAGAATTTACAAAATTGCCACAAACATACTCACGAATCCAAATGAGGAATTAGTAAAAAATCGATATATCCCGGATTTGATCAAAATTAGAAAAACAACAACCTCACCAAGAGCAAAAACCATCTTGTCGGGCTTCATAAGGGATTATCAGTGCTATCGTGCTTATTTATATCATCAGGAGCTACATCTGCCTAGAACAAGCAATGCCGTAGAATCATTGAATAGTGGTTTCCAGGATTTATGTTTTCGTGCGCGAGGATTTAGAACTATTTTATCTCTTACTAAATGGATTCATGCGTTTCTAAAACAAAGGCAAAAAGTAAAATGCAATGGCTATTTACCAACCAAATTTCCAGCTTAATACCCCGACAGGCAGGGAAAAATCAAACCAACCCCTCCCTCTGGTGACGACGTCCTTTCACGAATAAGATAGTAACAATTGATCTGGGTCCAACAGATTGGCTCCGAGCCGCCCGG
>SDBU01001000.1_pt1 | contig 41387 bp, 82 predicted proteins | sample 2277071 | NCBI WGS metagenome assembly SDBU01 (sample SAMN10397929, study PRJNA504765) | marine sediment metagenome | isolation source: marine sediment core GS08_GC12, 126 cmbsf | place: Arctic Ocean: Gakkel Ridge, Loki's castle | collected 2008 | reverse complement strand
ATATCTTGTAGACCATCCATCCATAACAAATGGAAATCTCCATTTGAATCTTTTACAAATTTTGTATTACTTGCGAATCGCCCTCCAGTGTTGCCACCTGTTGCTATTTTAACTTCAGTTCCACTTCCAGTATATAATTTAAATTCTTTTTCAGTTAAATCATAAAATTCAATTCTAAATTTCTTATTAAAATCCTCTTTTGTTTTTAAAGATTTAATGGTATAACCATCATTTAATTTATAATTATCTCTTATTTTTGTTGGCAAATCTTCTTTTATTAAATTACTTTCATCAACTTTTAAATTATCAAAATCATCACTAACCACAACCATATCCCAAACATAATCCTCTGGGATTACAACATCTTTTTTTGGTTTAACAGTTATTTCTAAAATATTATCATCAATAACTTCAATATCAGTATAAATATAAGGGTCTTCTTGTTTAACTTCAAAAGTCCATTCTAATTTTTGTTCTGGACCTTTTCCAATAAATCCAGTAGGTTTTTCTTCTGGTAGATTTCCATTACCCTCTCCTATAGAACTAGGAATTATTATAATTGCAATTATTAAAACAATAAAAAGAAAAAATTTCCAATGAGAATAAAATTGTCCAGACTTATTCATCAAATCACCATTCTTATAAATTTTGTATAAACATTTTTAACACCTAAAATAATAACTTCTCTTTTTTTATAAAAAACAATAACTACTATTAAAGCTATTGGAATAAAAGCCAATAAAGGTATTATATCAATTACTCTATAAGCAGGATTATAAATTACTACTTTTATATCATCAACAAATGTAGTCCTTCCAAACATATCTGTAACTGAAAAACTACCTTCAACAACTTTTGAAAACCAATTTGTTTTTTTATCTAACAACAAAGACATTCTAATTGTTGTATTCCCAACTATTGTAACATTAAAATTTCCAGAAATAACTTCTACTGTACTTAATCTAAAATTAGATTTAAAATCTTGTTTAAACAAAGCTTCATCATCAGTTATTAAAGTAAATGCTATTGAAGGTTTATCCAATCTAGATGGAGTTAAAGTTAAATTACTAGCATTTTCAGGAAGTTTTATTAGTGGAACACATTTGAATAATAAAGGATCATATAATTCACCTACTGGACATGTTGGTGCTCCACCACTACCACCATTACCACTTGGTGGAGGAGGAGGGGGAGGTGGTTCTGGTAAATCTATTGAAAAAGCACTTGAACCCTGCTCCCAATTATTATTAGTATCATTTGATTGAACATTAAAAACATAGGCAGTTTCTGACTGTAAATATAAAGTTATGGTTTCATCAACTGTACAATTAGTTATCATTCCAGATTGATTAGAAATAACTCCTGCTAAAGTAATGTTCCATTCACAAGTATCAACAGCAACATTATCAGTGATAGAAAATACAATAGGAATTGTATAACTTGTTTTAGCCCCGCTTGGGTTTGTAATTGAAATTCGTACTTTTGAAGTGTCTGTTGTAACATTTAATTTAATAATTTGTCCTCTTGCTTCATTTCCACTTGTATCATTAACCCAAACATTCACAGTCATATTATCCGCTATTGGAAATGCAAACTGGGAAATATTATTTCCACAAGTTGTTGTTCCACAATAAGTAAAAGAAGTATTTGCTTGTAAGATTTGAGAAGGTTTAGATCCATTTACAATATTAAACCACCAAGAATCAATCCTCATATCATCTGAGAGTGAAACATTAACATCAATATCAGAAGTTGTAATATATTCAGTATCATTTGTTGGAGAATCTATCCCAAGAAAGGTTGGTGCTGTTGTATCTAAAATTAAAAAACTTCCTGTTTCTCTTACTTCTGAATAATCTGCTCTTCCTGATTCATTATTTATAGCTATATAAGTCCAAGTCCAAGTACCTCCATCATCAATTGTAAAACTTTGAGAACTCCAATTATAATAAAATAAATCACCAGCATCTGGTTTTGTATAAGTCCCATTAATATCAGAATAAATAGCTGTTCCATTCGGTGGGGTAATTGTAAATTTAACTGAATTTATATCAAATCCTACAGTTTCATTTAATTCAACATTTATAAAAACCTCATCATTTATTGCTGGAGTTTCAGGGAGTGTTTGATTTTTTATAATAGTTATATTATGTGGATCATAAGTTACATTACTTATAGAATATTCTAAAACACCCATCTTATCAGAATGAAATAAATAGGGAACTAAACAATAACCCTCGCTATTTATGGTACATGTTGTTAAATAAGAATTAATTGATAAAGAAAAATCAGAAGTTTTGTTATTTGTTATATTAAATTCATTGGCATGTATCCACTCTCTTGTTCCATCCGGCGTTCCTATTTCCAACCAAGGATCTTCTGGATATGAAAAAGAGTGTTTATAAACATTTGTCTGTGTAGTTAATAATAAACCTTTTTCTGAAACAGCTATATCTTTAGCATATGCAATTCCCTGTTGATACGAAGGAATATCATAAGTTATTCCTGTATCTGTAAAATTACTATAATATTTAAAAATTGTTGAACCATCACTTATCCAAAATACATCTTCATATTCATCATAATCTATACTAACCAAATCCAAACTGCTATCGCCTAATGTAAAATAAGATTCAAAAGTAACTCCAGTAAAATTATAGACCAAAACATATTCCTGCCCAAAAACCCCAAACAAATGTGTGCCATTAGAAGTAATACCTGTAAGAGCATAATTATTCCCTTCACTCCAATTATTTTTTTCACTCCAATCATTATAATATTGGTAGAAACTTCTATTACTTCTATCAAATCTCCAAAAGTAAGTTCCATCCCAATCTAAGCTACCATAACTCTGGCTTGTTCCTATTAAAGTTAAATTTTTAGGATTTCTTATATAACTTCCATCATAATTATATTCTTGAACTACCCCATAAGTATTTACTGCCCAAATACTTGTACCATTAGTAGCTAACATACCATCAATTGTAAGAGAATTAGATATATTTAATGTTGAATAATTAGACAAAGAAGTACCACTTGTATCATATTCAAAAATTTCATGGTCTCTTTTAGAATGATATGTAAAAACAGAAGAACCATTCATTGCTATCCCTTCTATATTATATGGTGCAACAAATGAATCACTAAGACTTCCATCTGGATTTAATTTAGCAATAGTTTTACCAGACCAATCTGCCCCACACCAAAAATAATTTGAATTATAATCCATATCATACCAACATAAACCACCTAACTCTGTAATACAATGATTTAAAGAAACACCCTCGGTTGAAAAAGCACACATAACAGATTCAAAAGTTAATATATATTCATATACTGATACCATTATCCATAAATCAGAACCATTATATGCTATTCCATTAAGACGATAAGTATTATCCCACGATGAACTTACACCTTTCATTGCATCAATAAATTCTGTTGTATCAAACACAAATCCATCTAAATAATTACCATCAATATCATATCTATCGACAACTCCAGTTGCATTATTTCCACCACTACCAAGACCACCAAGACTTAGAGTATCTAACAACCACAAATCAGTTCCATTCCCAGTAATATCTTCAAATGTTCTATTTGTCGGTTTTGAAGAACCAATTATATTAAAACCTGAATCATATCTAGCGATTGTTCCATTACCTTCACTACCTCTACCAATCACCCAAAAATCAGAAACATTAGTATAAATTCCATCCACGCTATATATTCCATCTTCGCCTACATAAAACATATCAGAATATTCTGAAATATTATAATGTGAAGGAAAACCACTTAAATTCAAAACAGCATTAGTAACATTAGAATGTTTGCTTATATTTAAATATCTTGTAACATTTTCATCACCAATAAAAGTTATATTTTCCGCAGTTAAATTATCTAAAACATCTATTTCTAAAGAAACAACCATAAACGAAAATAAAAAAACAAATAAAAAAAGAATAAATAATCCTCTCTTTACTAAGAACTTTTGGTTATTAAACATTATGAATTTATAAATCTTCCTATATATATAAAGATTACTATAGAAAAAACTAGGGGGTCTTATATGAAAAAAATTCATATAAAACCTATATTTTTGAATATCTTTGATATTTATAAATTTATCTCTTGAAAATCTTATCCCAATATAAAATTACAATAAGAACACAAATTGTTAAAAATCCAACAATAATAATTCCAAACCAAGGGATAGTAGTTTCTTCTGGTTCTATTGGATCAGGTTTAAAGTAAGTCTGACCAATTGCACACTTATGATAAATTTGGTTACAGGTTGCATCTCTTAATTCTCCCTGAAACATTATTCCAGAAGGACAATGAGAATTTCTAGTACAATCAACTTCTTCTGAAATTTTAAGATGCCTAGTTATTATTGGTTCAATAACAAAATAAGGAACACCATGTTTTGTAAAACTTAATTCTTCAAAAGTATCTACAAAATTATACATCAAATTATTTGTTAATTCATATCCTGTTAAACTTTCTGGGGTTTTAACAAATAGTTCTAAGCTTGAAGTTGAATAATGTTGATATTCCATTTCATCACCTTGATCACTATAATATAAATTTTCACATCCAGAAGTTGATATGCTTCCAACTTTTTTATTATTTAAATAAATATCTGAGTTAGAACTACAACCAGTAATTGAAAAAGTTAATTTGATTATTTTATTTAAATCAACACCTTCACTAAGAGAAATAAGTCCAGAAGTTTCTAATGGAAATTCGTAATAATATAAAAAGGATTCTCTTTCAACATCATAATCATCTTCATAAATTGCTAATGTTTTAAATTCTCCTTTGGCAAATAACAATATAAATAGTCCTACTAAAAATACCAATGCTATTTTTTGATTTTTATCTAATTGCATTTTATCCCAACCTCAAAAATTTCATTATTTTATTAAAGATATCTGCTATATAATCTTTTAAATATTCACTAAAACTTTTTTCTATATAAACTATTTCCTGTACTACAACAATCTCCTCTTTTATTTCACATTCCCCAGAATACTTACAAACTTTTGTATATTGATCCTTAGATTCACATTTAGCTTCCATTCCAGGACATGGAATCTGACAATCTTCATCTTTTTCACACTGAGTTATTAATTTAACTGCACACGCACCATTTATCCATTCACCTACAGCACAGTAAGTTATTGTTCCAGGGCTAAGACAAAGATTAGCATTTTCATTATAAACTAATCCTTCTTCAGTACATTCAGCAAGAGGATTCGAACTTACCCAAAATTGTTTATAGATTTTATCAGAAGAAACTGTTACTTTTTGATTATTTTCTAATTTAGTTTTTATTGTATAATCAGGATCAACTTCCAAAGTTCTTTTATTGACAACCATTGTAGGACTAGAACTACATAGTCTTACAAAATGAGGTAAATCTTTTGTATCATAAACAGCACCGGGTCCAAAATCCACTCCAGCTAAATATTGCCCAGCATCAATTTTACAAGGTCTTGGTTTTACATTAATTTTGAATCTAAAGAAACTCATTGCATAAGCATGATATAATCCACAACTACCACTTCTATAAAGGTTCTGACAACCATACACCGCCCATCCTTCAACTAAATGTTCCCCTGGTACTAATCCTCTTTCTAATTCTACACTACCAAAATTACCTGTTGGTAAAGATGAGGCATATGTATTTCTACCACAAGTTCCACTTTCTGAAAAAGCATGTTGTCCTGAACAACCATCACAAAAACTTCCTTTAGAATATTTCTTGCCATCAATCCATACCCCAATATGAGTTTTATAAAAAGGCCCAGAAGGAGCTCCATCTCCAGCAACTCTACAACCAAGAGATCCTCCTGTTATAGTTATTTGTAATTCCTCACCTTCTAAATAAAAATCTTTTGCACTTCTAAATTTTCCAGTATCTTCATAACCAGAAAAAAAAGCAAAAGGTTTTCCAGTTTCAAAAAGATCTACTTTAATTAAAACTATAACACCTATTAGAATTATAATACTCCAAAATATTATTAATCTTGTTTTCCTTTCCATCTTTATTTTTTAACATTTACATTAAATATTTCTTTGTTACTAAATATACCTGGATTCTTCATACCAAATTCTATCAACTCTTCACCCTCTATTTTTAAATTCATTTTCTCTGTTTCTTCATCAACATTAAAACTTATCTTTCCAATTTCTTTGTCGTTTTTCTTAACAACGCAGGACATTCCATTCATCTCTTTTGTTGGAGTACATCCAAGTTCAATTGATTTTATTTTTTCCATATTGTACACCCCACCTTTATATCATAAATCATATTAATAGGACATTCGCATATCTTTTCAAATATTGCCTTATTCTTCTCTATCTTTTGTTCATATTTATATCTTCCGCCTGAACTTAAGCAATAATCAACTACACAGCATTTTTGAGTTTGTGAGCATGCACCATACTCAACTCTATTTTGTGAACAAGGTTGTTCTACAGGTATACAAATTCCATTTAAAGATTGACAACTTTGAAGTATTAAAGGTTCTTCTACTTCAAATAGTGGGGTAGTAACTAATGTTCCAATATCTAATGGAGCCATTGTTAAAAAAGTAAATTTAAAAAAACCTACTAAGGATATAAAAATTAATATTATTAATATCCATAAAAAAACTTTGTAATTTTCTTTTTTTTTAATTATATGGTTTAATAAAAATCCATAAATTATACCCATTAAAATTGCTGCCAAAGGAATTATTAAAATAAAAACCATTCCCTCTTCTCCTTTTGGTTGTAAAATTAATGCAAATAATTTTGAGATAGGATAAGACATTACTACTAAAATTTTAACAGGGATATCTGCTGATTTACCAAACATCTTACCAAACTTAAAAATTAAAAGAACTATTCCTAAAGGTATTACTCCACCAATTAATCCACCTTTCCAATTTTCCTTAAAAAATTCTTTTATTTTCATTGTAACTCATAAACATGTTTTATTATATCTACTATTGAAATTGTTAGATAAACAATTATTGCCTTATAAAATGGTGTGTATAAATTAATTCCAAAAAAATAAAGTACTAATATTAAAACAAAAGTAGTCAAAGCCCAACCTATTAAATGTCTTTTATCTGTAATCAATTCTTTTATCTTTTCATTTTCCCAATCTCTCCCCCAAACTAAAAATTGAAATTTTCCAATTCTTTGTGTTCTAACATATTTTTGATAAACAAAAGCAATAAATCCAAGAACAATTAAAACTCGATTTTGGGTAAAGATTCCATAGAATATAAATATTATAGCAATTATCTTAAAGAAATATTCTAACTTTACTTTTGGTTGTTGTAAAAATTCTTTTATTTTCATTCAAACCTCTTTACTACTTTATTCTTAATTAAGATAATACAAAAAGCAATTACAAATCCAGCTGTTGCTAAAAAACTATTAATTAATGAATGAGCAATTATACCTGGAAGTAAATTATTTGTTTTATTTTTAACATATCCTGCTACTAAACCATAAGCAAATGCAGTTATAAATAGTCCAGAAACTGCTCCAAAAGTTCCAACTAATTGAGAAACACTTTCAATATATTTGAGTACAATACCATAGGATAAAAAATGATAAACGGAAAATCCTGCTGCTTGATAAACATTAGCCTTTGCAAAATTCATACCATATTTATTCATTAATCTTTCTAATATTATTTTTCTGAAAACTGCTTCTTGTATTATTGGAGCAATTACTATCAAAATGACATATCTTACTTGGCTACTCAAAGCTAAAGGAAGTGATGGAACCCCAATACTCAAAGCCGGAGAAATCTTATTAATGAAAAGAAAAGCCAATGCAACTGGGAAACCTACCCACCAGTATTTTAATGTTATTCCTGAATTAACTTCTTTTGCCATTTTATTTCCAATACCTCTCAACTATTGTATACATAGCATACCCAAAAAACAATGCTATTATAGTTTCAAATATCGCAGGACTAAATAAAAAACTTGTTAAATGTCCTTGACTTACAAATATAACATTATAACTTTCTTTTATTATATAATACAGGGGAGCGACATAAACAGCAAAGAAAGGATCTTTATTTATTTTATTTATTATTAAAATAAGAACTAAACTTACTGCTGTTAAAAACATAAGTTGAATAAGTCTTTCTGGTAAAGAAAGGTTTATCCCAAAACCAAAAAAGTGTATAAACCATTCAAATACTTTGTAAGATAAACTACCACCAATTCCAATTACCAATGCTTTTTTAAAATCTTTTTCCATCATATATCCCTCGTTAAAAATAAATGAATAAATGAAGCTAATACTAAATAAATTATACCTGCATTATAAACTGCTGTCAAAAATGTTAATAAAATTATTACTGCACAACCATAGGATAAATACAACATTATTTTTTCTTCCTTAGTTGGTTCTATTGAATCTGTAAACATTATTAAAACTATAAATACCAAAACATAAAGAGGAATTGTTATATTTCTAGTTGTTGATTCAATAACTAAAAAAAATACTAAAATAATTATTGCAATAAACAAAAACTTAGTTATTGGAGATTTTGAATTTATTGTGTTTGTCATTTTTTAACAATCCAATCTTTTATAGCATATAAACTTAATCCTATTGGAACACCAATCAACAACGCAGATATGATCCAATATCCAAATGAATAAATTTGTGTAAATTCTAAAAACAAAAAATTAACTAAAATCCATAATGAAGGAACAAATGAAACATAAAATAATCTTTTCTTTGATAATTTATAAACAATTAAAATCAATATTAAAGAAACCAATAAAACATTAAAAACTATTTGCTGTAAAAATGTTTCTGATGTAATTACTATTTCTTTAGAAAACCAAAGTACTACCCAGTACCATAAACTTCCCATTATTCCAATTACTGAAGCTTGTTTAGTTTCTTTTTGCATTTTATTCTTTTTTAACTAACTGAAAAACAATCCAAATAAGTGAACTTATCATAGATATAAAAACAAGTAAAACAAGTATGCCATTTAAAATTAAATTTGTAATATTTATTATTTTAGGAATACCAGTCACAATACCTGTCATCAAACTAAAAACTATAAAATTAACTACTAACAAACCAACTCCTGTACTCCAAAAATTCAGTTTTTTTAAATTATCTTTATTAAATTTTAATGACATTTTAATCAAGATCAAATAGTATCATAGCAATTATTAATATGACAATACCAGCAACAACAACTCCTCGTGATGTTAAACTTCTTATAAGCCAACCCCTAAATTCAAAATATATCATAAATGAACCCATACCAACAAGTATTCCTGCTATTATATTCTTTATTCCCTTTTTTGTAATTGTCAACTTATATTACCCCTATAAAAGTATGTTGTCCTATTTGTAATACCATTTTATTTTTTTATTTAATTATTGTTCAATTACCTTTTACTTACCTAATTTTTCTTTTATTAAATCTGTTAACATTTTTATGGCTGCATAACTAGCAAATATTGTAGTAAGTATCTTGTACAAATAAAACAAAAATGTTACGCTTACCATATATGCTATAACTTTTACTAAAAATGCACCAACTGGATTTACAATTGCAAGTGCAAACACTATGTAATCCCCTATTGACATACCAACTTTATTTACTATAAAAATCAAAAAAGACATTACTGCTCCCCATATAAGGAAAGTTTCTATAAATGCACTTTTCCAACTTTGAATTTTTTCTATCATTAAAAACACCCCTTACTTTTTTTTATTTAAAATAAATTTTCCTCCAAGTAAAACCATTGAAAATATTGGAGTAGGAACAGCTAATAAAACAGCTGCAATTATTCCATCACTAAGTGAATCTGTAAATCCTTTATCAGTAAATAATAATTGTAAAAACAAAACTGAAAAAAATCCTATTCCCACTGCAATAGGTATTGAAATTGGTGAAGCTAAACCAAGAGTAGAAACAGCTATACCTGTTTCAAGAATATCTAAAATTAACAAAACAAAAATAGTAATGTAACTAAGTTCTTTAATATATTTTTTTACATATTTATCAACAAATCCAGATGGATCCATTTCTATTTTTTCAACCAATTAAACTCACCACCATGTAACTTAATAATTTAAAGACTACTAAAAATATTGCAACAGCAAAAAAGTTTAGCCATCCTAATGCAAAAGTAAATGGGATTAAAGCTATGAAAGAAATTATGGCTCCTATTATTGCACCACTTATTCCACCTATTATCCATATTGATAAAAAGAAAACAATTATTGCTGATAAAATATCTCCAACAACTGGGATTAAATCTCCTGCCCACATAATAGCACTTGCAATCAATCCAAGTAAAATTAATCTACCCCAGGGAACTGTAATTAAAGCAAATAATCCTAAACTTAAACCAAGTATCATAAAGAAAAATGATGTAAACATAATCATAATTAAATCAAAAAATCTAAAAGATTTCATCCAACCTTTTTTCTTGGCGATAAGGAATACAAATAACCCTATTATAAAAGCAATAGGGGCAGGAACTGCGGGACCTAATAAAGTAAATCCACCAAAGAGAAATAAAACAAATGCAAATAAAATCCAATATGATAAAAATTCTTTTTTCATTTTAAGCCAACGCCCCTGTCATAGTTGCACCAAGCATTGCTATGCCTGTAGTCAAGGCTGCTACTTTTTTCCAAAATCTTTTAATTCTCATTTTTTATTTAATTTCTTTTGATAAAAAGAGTAAAATAATTAACGCAAGATAAGATATCGCTACAGATTCTAAAAAAGTCCTACCAAATAATAAAGAAGTTCCAATAACTACTAAAGAACCTAAAATCATTCCACGTTTTTCATCTAATTTATCTTTTAATTTATCTATTAATTCTTTTATTTTCATTTTAACAAAAATTACCATTAACTATTTGATAACCAACACCAACTTTTCCTGAAGATGTACAATCTCCTTTTAATTTAAATTCATATTTTGTAGTTGCTTCTCTATGTTCTGGAGCAACAACAGGAGTTATCTTACAACAAACCATTTCTGTATTCTTAGCTATATTTCTTTCTCTAAATCTTTCAATATTTCTTTCTCCTTTTTGAATTGCATTACTAACTCCTTCTCTAATACATGGTCTATCAGCAGGACTAATTCCTTTTCCCATAAATGGTAAATCAATAGGACAAGGCTCAGTATATTTTTCTCTTACCATTTCTAAAATCCTTATATGTTTTTGTAATCTTTCCATAACTCTTTCTCTTACTTCTAAAGATACTTTTTCAGATTCTTCTATAACTTTTTCTTCAATTTTTTCTTTTTCTTCAGTAGCATATCCAATTGCTTTCAACTTGTTTTTATTAACCATTATTTTTATTTCTTCTACTCTCTCTTCAATATTTCTTAATCTTAATTCTATTTTTTTAACTTTATTTGCTGTAAACATTATTTGTATTCTTTCAAATAAAAGATCTAATCCCCAAATTGGAGAATCAGGAGTTGTTCCAGGTTCTATATTCAAAGGTTGTTTCATAACTTCTTCCTGAGCTAAAACTACTGGAACTAGTAAAATATACAATATTAAAAAAGTTATTTTTCTTTTCATTTTATATAGTATTTAACTTGAAATAACCAACTTTACTTGATTAAGATCATTATATACTGCAGTTATTAATTTTGAACTAAATCCACTTGAATCTGCATTTGTTCTTGTATTTCGTCTTGCAAATATTATTGCTTCTTCTATTCTATCCATATATGCTTTAGTTATACTTTGACAATGCTCTTTAGAAGGTATTTGTAGTTTAAGATTAAATCTTAAATCATTTACCTCTTCTATTAAAGGTTGAGCTTTATTAAGTTGTGATAGAGTCATAAAACCATCGCTTGATAGACTTCCATCTATATCTTTTAATTGTTCTACTTTTTCTACCATCAATGAAGATATTCTATTAACCTCATCTTTATTTTTAGAAGTGCAATCTGTATCAAGAACCCCAGGAGTGTTATTCTCTTCTTCGGTTGTTTCACAACCTTGACCACTAACTAATATAACAACAATAAGAATAGTAAATATTAAACCACTTTTTTTCATTTTTTATAATACTTCTTGAAAACCAAAGCCCCTCCTATAACTAATAAAGCAATAATAATTACAAATATCATTATTTTATATTTCTCCCAAAAACCAATAATCCCACATTTTACTTTACATACTTGTTTTGCCATAGAACCTGTTGGATGTAAAATTCCTGTTTTTATCTCATCACATTCATCCATACAAACATCTTTGCTTGGTGGTGGCCCACAATCATCAGGGCAAGTTTCTTTTGTTTCTGTTCTTGGATCACAAACACCATCACCACAATAAGGTCCAACTTGTTGTAATCTACATTTTCCATAATTTACTAAAGACATATCACAAACATACCCTGCCCCATATTTTGAAATACAAATAGAATCACTAGTACATTCAGTTGTAAATATCTGACTTTGTACACATTTCCCTTCTGGACTGCAAGTATGTTTAACATAAGTTGTTGGAGACATTGCTACAGGATTTCCTGTATTATAACATTGAATATCTGAAAAACATTCTTTTGGTTGTGGTGTTGGTTTATATTTGAAATCATCACCACAATTTGGTTCATTAGGACAACACTCAACACCTGCTAATCTTGAACCCAAACCATTTAGTACCCTTCTTCCATCGGGGGTTGCACTATTATAAGTTGGATCTAATTTTTTCAAACTTCCATCTTTAAATTGTAATTTAATTATCTTAAATATTTGTCCTGCTGTACAATAAACTTCTCCATAAGAAGGATGTCTAAATACATTTGTTCCAGGACCATAAAACCAATCATCAACATAATTTATCCATTTGCTTCCAGCAGCACCAGTCATCAATAAAGGATTAGGATATGATTCAGTTTGTAGAATTTTTGAATTTAAATTTACACCCTCATCATCTCTTCCTGCAACATAACAGCTTCCACTTCTTACTATCCATTTACCCCCACCAACATGTCTTACTAAATCCCATCTATTATAATATTTTACATAAAGAACAGGCATATTAAAACTACCATAACCAAAAGTTCCCTCTGCTCTTGCTCTAATAAACCACTTTTTCCCTGCTGTTAAGACTGCCCTCTGTGGAGTAAACCAAACATCAAACTTTGCAGAACTAATTTGTGCAATAACCAATTCAGATTCACAACCACTTCCATCTAAATTACAAACTCTTCCATAAATTTTAAATTTATAAAATGAATCAGTTATATATCTTGTTATTCCTTTGATATTAGCAGAATTTATTCTAATATTTAATCTACATTGATCAGTATTTTCAGGTTGTCCACAATAAATAGAACCCCCTGTTAAAGGAGTTGTACCTTGAACATGATTTTCTGCATCTGATTTTTCACATTCAATTCTAGCCCATGAAGGTTTAACAAAATCTTCTGATGTAACACCTGCAGAAAAAGTACCTAATTCTCCAAATTTAGCAAGAGCAACACCAAGAATAAGAATTAATATTAAAACTATTAAAGTATTTCTTTTTTTTGTTTCCATCTTTACTTTCTCCTTTACGGATTTTTTGAAAAACCTTTACGGTTTGTGAAATCCCTTTGCGGGATTTTTGAATATGATTTTTAAAAAATAAAAAAAAATAAAAAAAATTTATTTAAGCAGTTGAGTCTATGATAATACTGTCGTATGGTCTACCTATGTTCAACATTAAATCTTTGCCTTGGAAATCACCTAAGTCATCTAATCTCATACTCCAAACATCATTATCATCTAAATTTCCATCAGTTTGTGTAACTGTTATCCTGAATCTTCCTGCAGTACCGCCCTTGATATTATCACCTAATTGTACACAACTTTGTGTAGCCCATAAGGTAATTTGTTCAGAAGGCATAAATGTCCATGCAGTTCCAGATTCATGTTGATAAACTATACTTGTAAGTTCATTACCTTCAGGTGGATTTGTTGTATCCCAGTCATAACACCATACCAATTTTTGCGTTTCTCTATTAGCACCACTAATTGATATTTCAGGTTTTACATACCAGCTTCCATCTCCAGTAGTTCTGTTATAGAACAAAGTATCTGCTGTAGTTGTATTATATAACTCAGAATCTGCTGTAGTAGCGGATGTTTCTGCATTAACATATCCTTGACCAATACAAGTTCCATCATCACAACCATCAGTTTCATCTAACATATCTGAAATTGTTGCCATCTTTGCAATAGAATCTTTGTCAAATAAGTATACTCCTGTATTTTGGTTGAAGTTTGTGTATGGGAATGTTATTACACCATAATCTTTGGTATACCATTCATCTCCACCATCCAATACAACTCTGTAACGTTTATCAGTTACTATATTTGGATTTGTCTTAGTTGCGGTTCCAGATGTCACATTAATTTCTACAATTGCATTTGCTGTTGGATCTGAAGGATTTACTAATTCATCATAAATCTTCAAAGTTCCATTAGTTGCATCACCTACTGATGTATAACTGTTACTGTATTTCTCTTTTAATTGTACATTAAAAGTAGAAATCTGTAGCTGCCTAGCTTTTGGTGTTACTACTCCTGCTGAAACACATTTTCCTTGTGCTACATCCCAGACCATGCCTGTGGCACATTCTGTAGGTGGTATTGTAGTATCATCTCCTACTCCTTCTCCACCATTTGCATCATCTAATCCTGCTGCTAGAGGACCTAATGCTGGATGTATAAAACCTAATGCACCCATCTGTAGCAATCCAAAAACCAATACTGCTAATACTGGTAAAGCTGCGACTGTTTTACTAACATTTGCAATCTTTGTTTCTTTTGTTGTATAGACCTTATAAAGCCCATAAGCACCTATAATGGCCAAAGCCAACCACAATAAAAATATTGCTTCCATTGTGTTACCTCTTGCCAAGACATAATTTTATATCCTGGACTTTTTTTTGGATTTCACACAAACTTTTCAACACTCCTCCAAACCTTTAGCAAGTCTTTTCACCCCCCCAAGACTAAATCCTGGGCGACTTTATTCTGACTCCTTTCAGCGAATTTCAGTTTGCCAAAAGGCTTATGTGTGAGTTTCGCAGAGCCCCTTTAGCTCTCCACTCAAATGTTTAATTATGATTTTTTATATTTCCAATAAACTGCTATTGCTATAACTGCTAAAAATACAATTACAACCCATAAAGGAATACCAGCAAGTTTAGTATCTACAGCAACTCCCAATACTCCCTTCTCTTTTATTATATCTCCAACGCTACCACCACTTGCTTCATCTTCTTCTTCATCATTTACTCCTGCAGCTGTTGTAAATACACCTTCAGATGCCGAACTTGATGCTCTATAAATATCATCAAAGGCATAAGTATAAACTTTGTGTGCTCCACCAGGCAGAGTCATAGGAATTGTATAAGCACAAGTTTGTGCTGTACCCGCATCAACAAATGCACTAGACCTACAATATTCAGTTCCAGAAGAACATCCCCCAGCAACTGAAAATCCTGAACTATCAGCACATATTACTATTTTAGTATGATCATTCCCGGTTCCAGTTGAATTACCATCAGTTACTGCCCCGGTAAAAGTTATTGATTGTCCTTTTATTGGAACCTTATCTTCTACTGAAATTACCAAAGTTGGTAATCCATTTATGAAAATAACAGGAATACCACCAGCCTCTACGCTTGTGGAATTCATAACATCCATTGTCTCATTCCAAAAAGAGAGATTTACAAAAATGGTTGTTCTTAAAGGAAGTGCTGTTGTAATAGCAACAGCGAGAGAAGTATCATTATTTATTGTTGGAACATTTATAGTGACATCTGCTTCTAAATCAGCATCAAATATCGCAGAAGTATAATTAAAAGATATATTTCCAGTATAACTATCTTCATCACCAATAATTATAATATTAATAGTTGGTGTTGTGGAATTATATTCTGTTCCATTAGCTTCTACTATTTCTGGAAGAAATACTTGTGCACTTGCATCTTTTGTTTCTGATAATCCGAAAACTAAAAATAAACTAAGAACTAATAAAAATATTTTAAATACCTTTTTCATATATTACACCCCTTTATATTCATTTACGAATCAATTCTTCAAGCGGCAATAAGACTTTGCGTCCCTACCCTTTAAAGCAATTGTTAATGTATGAAAATAAAAGAAGTATATAAATTTTTACTGACGTAGTGGTAGGATAATGACAAAAAGGTTTATATATGACTTATACTACCACAATGGTATGAAAGAACATGATTATCATCTTCAAATAGATAAAGTTCTTTGGCAAAAATTCTTGCGTACTATCAATCACACTTCTAGTCCTAAAAAAGTTTTTACTGAATTTGTTGAAGAAAGGGTAAAGGGGTTTGAAAAAAAATGACTCCACCAAAAGAACCAATAATAAAAAATAGAATGTTGGTTTTAAAAGTTTTAGAAACTAATGATAAAAAATTAAAAAGTGAATTAGATGTTAAAGGATTTTCAAATTTGGAAGTTGCTGCAATTTTAGAATCATTTAAGCACACTTTACTTCATACTAAATTAAAAATCACACAAAGCTAGTAGAGGAAAAATTTATATAATAAAAAATATCCATAAAAGGAGGCACTTGGGATAAAATGTTAAATAAAAAAATATATTTGAGTATTCTAATGGGAATGATTATTCTCGCCACATGTTCAATAATCGTAAATGCTAAAGACGTAGAAGTTAATCCAACTTCAATTGATAAAGCGTATACTATAGGTGATTCTCAATTAAATGATGTAACTTTAACATTTGAAAATAATGATAATGATACTTTTGATTTAAGTCTTACAAAGTCTGGGACAGCATCTAGCTTAATAACTTTATCAACAACAACTTTAAATTTTGCTGGAGAATCTACAACAACTTTAGATATTAGTTTTGATATTCCTGACACAACTTCCCCAGGATTATATTCTGCTTACATAACTTATGATGTTGAAAAATATGTTCCTATATATATAGATGTAAAAAAAGCAGTAGGTACAGAGGATTGTAGATTAATAATTTATTCTTCAGAATATATTTATACAATAAGTAAATCAACTCCCCCTTATCAAGATAGTTTTGCTTTTAGAATTTCTTCTAAATGTACAGCTGGTGTTGATATAACAGAAATAAAACAAAATGGTGCAATTTTAACAGATAGTGGTTATGCTCCTTTAAGATTAGATGGGGGATTACCAAAAGGCTTTTTTGATGGTGGAGAAGTTTTATCTTTAGATGCTATATATGATGTTAGTAATTTGGAAAGAGGAACATATGTATCTTATATAGTAATTACAGGTACAGATCGTTTATCAGATGAAACAATTACTTCCTCAATGAAATTCAAGATTACTGTTGTTGGAACAGCAGGGCCAGTAGGAGATGTTGATTATATTGATCCACCAAAATGGGAACCAATACCTCAAGAACTTGTCACAAATAATTCATATACAATAGTTGCAAGAGATGTTAATCCAAATCTAGAAATTGTAGTTGAACCAAATCCATACATTTATGGTGAGATGGTTGAAGTTCAAGGGAATGATTGGTTATACACATTCCGTCCTGTTAAAATAGGAAACACAGTATTAAAATTTTATGCTACATATAAAGGAGGAGTTATTGGAACTCCAGTAGAACAAGAAGTAAGAATTACTTCAACACAACCAAGTGTAGCAGGTACAAATTTAACTTTACAATATTTTCCTGAATTAAATTTATTAACTCCTGGAAGCACATTAATAGCTTTAGTTAAAGATGAAAAAAATGGTAATATTGTAAGTAATTATAAATTATTTAAAAATGGTGAAGAATTAAAAGATGAAAATGGAAATAATAAAAATTTCTTTGTAGTTGAATTAGGAAAAAAATATTCCTTACAAGCAACAGCTATGGGATACAATACTTATGTAACTTCATTTTCATTAACACCACAAACAGTCTCAGTAAGTTTTAATCCAGCAAGCCCAATAAATTTGGGAAGCCAATTAACATTTACACAAACTCCTTTAAATGCAAAAGTAACAATTAATGGGTTTGAAATAAATGGATCATACACACCACAAACAACAGGAGTATATACAATAGTTGCCTCAGCAGATGGATTTTTAAATTATAATGGTTCTTTTGAAGTTATACAACAAATCTTCTTAGAATTATTTCCAGATGAAAAGGAAACAAAATTAAATAAATTATTGTCTTTTAAATTAAACAGGGAAACAACTATAAATGCTTTCTACAAAAAAGATGCTTCTTCTTTTATAGAAACATTAAATGAAACTTATGCTGAAGATATATCAATAACTACAACAACAATTGCATTCAAGCCAAAAAAATCTGGAATTTATTGGGTAGAAGCTGATGGAATTAATATATGGCAACATGAATTTGAAGGTGGATTTTTTAAAGGTATTAGTAATTGGTTTGGTAATAGGGGTGCTTGGTTCTGGGTAATAACTGTTATTATAATTATAGCATTAGTTTATTTCTTTGTACTTAAAGAAAAGAAAGGTGATGGTGGTATGGGTTACTCTACAATTGAAAGTTCATCAGAAGGATTAAAACCTATGGGTGGACCATAATATGAAAATAAAAGAATTTTTTAAAAAACACTTTACAATAAAAAAAGGATCAGAAACTTATCTAACTAAATACCCAGACATTACAACAAGAAAACAATTAGCAGATTTTATAAATAAAAAAACAGAACAAGAAAATGCTCAATTAAAAGCAAGGGAATTAAAAAGAAAAGAAGAGGATCAAGAACAAATTAAACAATTGGAAGAAATTAAAAAAGAAGAAATTATAGAAGAAAAGGTAAGAGCTCATCTAAAACAAGAAGAAACATTAAAAAAACAGAGGGCAATAAAATTAAGAATTGAAGGTTTAAATATTCCTCCAACATTTTTCTTAAAAAGCAATGTCCCTTATTATAAATTTATGGGGGTTTATTTACAAGAAACTAAAGAAGGTGGTTTATTATGGTATCCTTGGCTAAGAAAAACTGTAGATAAAAAAGCACAGGATTTCTTATTTGACTGTCCTGCATCAAATTTTAAAGAATTTTTTAAACAAACAGTTGGTATTGTTTCTCAAATGCGGGGGGGTAAATTAGATAGTAATTTTGATATTGATGAAAACAAACAACCTGCTTTATACTCAAAAGATATTACAGAAGATAAAAAAGGGAAAAAATATGAAGTCATACATTTAGAGGATGCTGAAAGACAAAAATTAGAAAAAGAAGCAAAACTTTGGGAAGACAAATTTTATAATATTCTTAATGAATTAAATGAATCTAATAAAATTATAAAAAGAATGGAAGGAAAAACAGCAGAACAAGAAGTATCTACAGAAATGGCAATAGAAGACGCAGATATTTCAAGATCAAATTTAAGTGTTTTAGCAAATAAACAAATGGGTATGGTACAAGAATTTGGGAATCTGTTATCCAGTGCCCAAGATAGGGAAATGAGGCAGATACTATCTCAAAGAATGAACAAATCTTTAATTGATGCAATTGATAAAACAAATACTTTTTTAGATGAAAAGTTTCCAGATAAACCTGTTTTAAGGGAGGAAATAAAATCCTTTGTACAAATAGCAATTAAAGAAGCACGTCCACAACCTATTGTAGTACAACCAGCTGCACCCGCATCAACAACTCCATAAAAATGATTCAACCTTCAGATTGGACAAAAATAAAACCTCTAGTTGGGGATGATTGTAAAGATTTATGTAATCTATGCTATGAATTTGATAAATTAAGAGAAAATTTAAGATTAGTAAGCCCTTCATTAACTGGAGAAGATATACAAAATGTTTATAATTTATCTCATCAAATATTATCAGAATATTTAAAAATAGTTCAAGCAAAAATTGATGATGATACTTTTAAAAAAGTACAAAATGATATTTGGAGTACATTAAAAATGTTTTTTTCTGACAAAGGAATACCAATTGATATAACAATAGAAATAATGGATCACAAAAAAAGAGGAACTTTAAGCATGCACTTTCCTGTTTTTTTATCTCCAATAGTTTCTTTTGTTCATTCAAGAATTTATAATTCACTTGTAGAAGCATTAAGAAAAATACAACCCCAATTTACAACAGAATTTATTACATCATCTACAAAAAAAGCAGGTATTATGCCTGAGATAAAATCAACAACTGAAAAATCATTAAGTGATTTAGAGGAAGCAACAAAACCCCCTGGAACAAAACCTACAAAAAAGAAAGATTTATTGAAAGGATGACAGAATACAAATTCATAGAAATCCATGAAGACGAAGAAAGGGAAGGGGTTTATAAAATTTGGAATGTTGTTTATGAAAAATATGTTGGAGAAATAAGAAAAGAAAGGATGGGACAATTTATGCACTGGCAATTATTCCAATACGAAGGTTGTGGATTCACTAACGGATGCTTAAAAGCAATAACCCCATTCATTACAACACTTTATAAGAAAAAATGATTAAGAAAAAATTTAAAGGAATTGTAATTTGCTGTGAGAATAATAGATATATAAAGGATGCTTTAGAAATAAAACAATTCTTTAATGATTTAAATATAAAAGTATTATTCAATTATCCTTCTATTGGTACATGTATAAAGAAAGATGGTTTAAAGAATTGTCTTTTAATTTGCTTAACTAATGCGTATGTTTTAAAACATAAAAAAGGATTTATTGAACCTTCTAAATTAAAAAATAAAGAAAAAAAAATATATCTCTCAAAAAGAGTTGGTAAACTTTTTTATTGTGGTATCATAAACAAATCAAAAAATGATTATTATATAACTATTGATATGAATTTAATAAACAGAATGGTAGCTAATCCTTTGGATATAATATTACATGAAATACTACATATTAAAAGAATAGAAGAATGTAATACAAAATCTTGTATGGGGCATGGTGGAAATGTAAATAATATTTATTGCCAAGATAGCTTATGTAATAATTGTTTAAAATTATTCAAGAAAATAATAAATACTAATTTTGAAAAAATAAAAAAATGAAATTTAAAAATCCATTTAAAAAAAAAGAGAAAAAGAAAGAACCTCTTGGTTATTTTGTTTTAATTAATTGGTCACGCCAAGCAATAGAATATTCAATTGGTAATGATTTTGTGAAAAAAATAGAACATTATTATAATAATTATTTGATTAAAACTGAAAACTATAATCCTATAAAAATAGAAAGACTAAAGAGTAAAGATATTATTATTATAGATTTAACAGCAGGACAAGAAGTTCCTAGAGAAAGTTTATTTATTCCTGAAACTCAAGAGATTTTAGGAATTTTACAATTAAGGAAGGTGATGTAAGTGATAGGTTGGATAATTTTTATAATTGTTTTAATTTTAATTTTTTGGGTTGTTATTGTCAAAATAATAAACAACAAAAAAAGTGGTGGTAGAGGATTTATGGATGTTCTAAAACAAATTAAAGATAGTTGTTGTGGTGGGGGTAGTTAATGCAAACTTGTATAATAAATATAACAAACATCTGTGATAAACATTGTCCCGGATGTTTCATAGAAGAAAAAAAGTCAGTAATGAATTTAGATGATTTCAAAAAAATAATAAATAAGCTTCCAAAACTAAATACAATTACTCTCTCCGGTGGGGAGCCTTTTACAAACAAAAATATTTTTCAAATGTGTAAATATATTTATGAAAAAAAGAAAATAAAACCACAGATAATAACAGCTGGTTACAATGTTGATTTAAAAAAATTCCAAAATTATATATCAAGAATTTTTGTAAGTATTAAATATCCAAATATTATAGATAGTGAATGGAAAAAAAATCCTAAAGCCTTTTCTTTAGCAGTTAAAAATTTAGAACAATGCAACAAATTAAAAATACCCATAGCAATTAATCATTGTGTGGATTCTTTAAATGTAAGAAATTTAGGTAATATGATACAATTTGCTAAACAATATAATTGTGAAATTCATCTTTTAAAATTCTTACCTTATAAAGATGAAACAAAAAAGATTTATCTCAATAGGAGAATATGGGAAGAAATTTGTAGAAGAGTGTATAATCTACAAAATGTTAAAATAGATTATCCTTCTAAATATTCCTATCAAGAGTGTATGGCAGGAATAAACAGAATGTGCATACAAACAAATGGTGATGTAACAAGCTGTATTTATGATAGTTTTAATGTTGTGGGAAACATTCTAAAAGAAAGCTATAAAACAATTGAAACAAAACTTTATGATTTAAGATATAGCTTTGGAAATAAAAAAGGGTGTCCTATGGAAAGAATATTAGTAAAAACCATAAGTGATAAAATAAAAAGATTACTTTTTCCTGTTTTTGTTGAACCTGTTGGAGGTGGACAATATTAGAGTTTTGTTTGTTATGCAAAATTGTCCTATTTGTAATGAAATAGAATTAGCTACATTACAATTAAATATGAATCTACCCTTCGGGGAAAGATTACAAATAATTGATATTTTTTCAAATGATCCAAGACTTACTTATTTAGAAAAATTCTATAAAACAGAAGACAAATTTAAATGGATTTTGCCTGTTTTGGTTTTAGACAGAAAAAAATTAATGAAAAGATTCAATAATTTGTGTATAGGATTTTCAAGAGCCTTATTTATTGGAAATATAAGATCTTTAGATCATTATAAAACTGTATTAGAAAGTTATTTAAGTCCAAACACATTAGGATAGGAGGTATAAAATGGGCGGAATAATAGGAAAATTAAGTAAAACTGTTACTGGAGAAAATGACATTTTTATTCCAGGTTGCAGTCCAGATAAAAGTGGAAGCAGTGAAGGAGTAACAAGACTTATATGTAATCCAAAAATAATAAAAGATGGAAAAACATTTGTTGGAGATCATGAAGTGGTGTTATTAGTAGATGATGAGAAAAAAATACATATTGATGACGATGGTGGTGTGCCTGCCTTTGTATTGGAAAGGTTAAGAAAACACATTGAGAGGAATATTTAAAATGAAAAAATTAATTTTTGGGCATACGGAAGATTATCAAACACATGCAGACGACATTTCACAAGGTGCAAAACTAGTTGATTTAGATACGCCAGCTGGAAGAGGAATTGCTGCTGACTTAGGAATTGATGAAAAAACAATAGTAGAGATTAGTGATACAGGTTGCAAAGCCACAAATTCAAAAGGCATTGAATTTTTAGATGAGGATAAGTGCAATATAATTAAAAAGGCCTTAAACTAAAATGTCAGATGTAACTAGTCAAACAGTTGTAGAAAGTGGTAAAGTGTTTGCTAAAGAAGTATTTTATCTTTCTATTAAACTAGTTGAGGGTTTGTCAAGTTTGTTTTCTAAAGCAGGATTACCTCTTGATGACACTCAACTTAAAATTTTAATTGCTATTATTGATTTGGGCCTAATTTATTTAGTTCTTTTTGTTTTAAAAAATCTAAAGAAACCTGTAAAATTTATAATTATAATATTATTAATTTATCTTTTTGTAGGATTTTGGTTATAAGAATTAAAAATCACATTCTATTTTTCTACCCTTAACTTTACATCCAGTTAAACTAAAAGGATTAATAAAAAATACTTCTTTATTTTTAATTAATTTATTTTCCTTCATTTTTTCTTCTAAATAATCTTCTGGTGTTATTTTCTCACCCATCTTTCTAATTTGTTCATGAGTTATTACCGCTGGGCTTATACCACATTTTTCAAAACTTCTTCCTAACTTACCATCAATATCCTGACCAATACCAGATTGAGAAACTTCCTCCGCAACACATGCAAATTGTTTCATTTGTGCTGGAGTTAATTTTTTAATTGATGCAATTATTTTTTCTTCATTCTGTTTAGCTTCTTCAAATATTCCAGCAAAAATTTCTGTTCCTTTTGATTCGAAATCTGTCATTTTATTATTTTTAAATTAATTGGTAATATTCTTTCTCCCATACCACCACATTCAATTACTGCTTTATTAGGATCATAAACTGTTCCAACACATATATTACAAACATTAGGAAACTTTCCTTGTTCTGATGGGGCTTTAAACCTTATACAATTTTCATTAGTTTCTATTATCCCAATATCTTTGTTATTTATAGCTATATCAAGTTCTTTCTTCTTATCTTTTATTCTAACTTCTGCCCTTCTTGGTTCTAATGAAATAATAAGTTTTGTTGTTTCACACCAAAGAGCACCTTCACTCCATTCCCCTTTGACTAATTTACAAGCAATTTTCAATTGATTAAGAATTTCATCAGTTTCCATCTTGCATCTGTTTTTTTATTTCTTCATTAACTCTAATATTATGATCAAAGTGATCTAAAGCACATTCATAATCTTCATAACGTGTAGAAAAAAATTCATCTTCTATCAAAAACATTTCCTTATCAGTATCTACCAATTTAATTTTTCCAAGTCTTAAAGTACCTTCATGTTTTAATATATTTTTATCGTGGAGTAAGAAAAAAGGATAATCTTTAAAAAAAGTTTCACCTTTACATGGCTTTTTATTATCTGCTTTACAAGATCCTAATTTAATTAATTGTTCTTCCATTTTTAAATCCTCCAGGAAGGCACTTGGGATGCCCTAATCCTGAAGGGAAAACACACGAAGATTATGAAATCAAACTGGATCTAATTCAACTTTTAATTCTTTGACTTCTGGAGCCATTTCAGCAGCAAAACTTAACCCTCTTAAAAATCCCCTATAGCAAGATTCTTTCTCAACATTCCCCATAGCAGGGCTACAAGCATTTAAAATTGCTACTTGAGTAGAATTTAAATCTACTAAAGGTGTAAATTCTATTTTGTAAATAAAATCTATTAATTCTTTAGTCATGATAAATCCTCATCAAAATTTATATCTTTATCTTTTATTATTTTTTCACCCAATTTTCTACCAACAGTTATACCATCAACATTAATATTAATTTTAAATTTTTCATCACCAACATCTAAGTTACATCTTATTCCTGATAATTTTGGAAATTGTTGATTAATTGGTTCACATCCAAGATTTAATTCAATTAAATTTCCTTTTTTTAAAGAGTCTACTTTTACAATTGATTCATTATTTCTTGGAAGTTCTTGACCATAACTAACACTTTTTAATATACCTCTATTAATTAAATCAGTTATCTCTACATCTGCTCTTCTTGCATTACTTTCTTCAAATTCTATTTTTGCTTGTCCCATTTTATTTATTTAATTTGCTTCACCTATTTCTACTAAAACTTTTCCTTCAACAACTGTATGTTTAACAAATTTAGGACTAAAACCACATTTATCAACTGCTTCTTCTGGAGTATTTGCCATACATCCTTTTATTACTCCTGAATTAGCTAGTCTTTCCCAAAAAATTATAAATTCTTTTTCTGCCATTTTATTTCTTCATAGCTTTTGTTATGCCCCAAATTACTGCTACAACAACAACAGCAACTATAATCCAACCTACAACTCCCATGTTTTTCACCCCTTTTTCCTTCTAAGTACTATAAAATAAATGAAAATAAAAAATAAAAAAAAATTAAGTTTTTAACTTAAAACTTAAGCTTTGTGCCTCTTGTTTTAGCAGCACAATCTTTTACTACTTTTCTTATGTCAGATGCCTTCATTCCTTTCTTAACACCTGCAGCTACACATCCACCAACAGGTTTACCTATCTGTTCAGCGAAAGCTTTTTGAACTCTACCAGAAGTAACAGTTCTTGATGCAAAAATCTTACCGTTTTTGCTTACTTTAATTTTTAATCCCATGTGGAATCACCTCTTTTGTTAATGAAAACTATAAACTAAAACATATATATAAACACTTTCCAAGAAAAAAAATTCTTTAATATCTAACACAACAGGCTTTATTGTTAATTTTATACACCAAAAAATTACCACTATCGACGAGAAAATCCTCTTTTTTATTAACTACAATCAATTTTCCATGTAAAAGATTACATTTTGTTTTATTAATAAAATAAAGACAACTTCCATTATTTTTATCAACTTCTACAAGACCTAAACCATTTAGTTTTTCTAGTCTTGACCTCATAAGAACATCTTTTTTTTTTAACTCATAATTATTATTTGTTTCATCAGGATAAATCTTTTTAGCCATAGAAGTAGTTGAAGTAAACTTTTCCTTAAATAATTCTCTTAAAATTTTTACATCAATTTCATCAATTTTCATTTGATTTAAGCTTCTCAAATTTTTTATCTAAACACTGCCTCATAGTTCTAGTATCAAGAGTAATTTTCTCATTACTAACTTTTATACTTGCTAATGAACAAGCTTCAATTATTTTTTTTATTTCTGCATTCATTTTAACAACCAACAATTTTTTGGTTTCTTACCAGGACCAACTAATTCTTCTTCAGTTACCGGATATTTTTTATTCTTCTTTTTCATAATCTATCATCTTTTGTATTTTATCACCAACGATAACATGGTCTATAACTTCAATTCCTAGGATATCACCAACATCTTTTAATCTTTTAGTCACATCTAAATCTTCACTACTTGGTTTTACATCTCCACTAGGATGATTATGAAATAATAATACCTGATCAGCTTTTTTATCAACAGCTTCATGAAAGACTTCTCTTGGATGTATTAAAGCAGAACTTAAGGTTCCAACCGAAACTTCTTTAAAACCAATTATCTTTCTATCCTTTAATATTACTTCACTCAATATTTCTCTTTTATGATCCCTATATCTATTCTGTATAAATTCTAATAATTCATTTTCAACAGGGTTTAATTCTTTGTCTAAAAAAAAGAAAAATGTATCAGGTTTACTTGAACACATATTGTCCACATTAGGATATAATAATTTTGTTTCTTTTTTACCCAAACCTGCTGCTAATTGACATGCTACATTTTTAATAATATCTTTATTCCATTTATTTATACAATTTTTATCTGCTATACAATTATCAGATGCTTCAATTAAAAACATTTTTTGTTCTGGTTTTAAATCTAATATAATTCTATCCTCTTTTCTAGCAACATGCTCTGGTAATTCTTTTGAGAATTCATCAAATTCTACTTCCTCTCTTGGATACTCTTTATATGTCATAAATTATACCTTCCATTATCCAACACCAATAGCATAAAATTTTTCAAATATTTCTTTTACATATTGATAATCTTCTTTTTTTGCTTCACTTCTTAATCTCATTCTTGCTCTTGATTTAATTGCAGTTAACATCCCCTCAATTGCTCTTGGAGATATTATATTTCTTACTTCTGCATTTTCTTTGCTATATCTTATAAAATTACCAATCTCTTCTCTTATATTATCATTTATTTTAACTTCTGGAATATCCATTTTTAATTTTACTATGTAATCCCTTAATTTTAATTTTATATCGTCATAATCATATTTTCCATAATTAACTGCTATATTAGGATAAAGGGCAGGATCAACCTCATAGAAAGGCACAAATAAATGATACCTTGTAGCTTCTGCTAATGTAAAAGGTAATTGTTTTACTAAAGGTATCTCTTTTCTTAGAGTATGTCCATGAGGATTACACATTCCGCACACATTAACTCTTGTTGCTATAGTTCCATGGTCTCTGAATTTATCAGTTGTTGTTGTACCAAACTGCATAGCTTCCAATAAAGCTTTTCTGAATACAAAAGGTATCTTATCTAATTCATCAGCAAATATAAATCCACCATCAGCATATTCTAAAACTTCCCTGAATCCAACTCTTGTTATATCATCAGAAGTATATCTTGAACGGGGCAATGCACTTGATAAATATTTTCCCAAAAGGGATTTTCCAGTACCAGGATCTCCAACAAGCAAAACATTAAATCTTTCTCCTCTTTGAGGTATTGTAAGAATTTGTAATGATAAAACTTCTTTTGCAAATTCATTCCCTAACAATTGAGGGGCTATTAAATCAGAAAAATTCTCTATAACTTTTAAGTTATTCATAAGTTTTATAAGCAGATGATTTTATTTAAGTCTTTTGCTTTCTAAACTCCTGCTTCTTTGTCTTCCTTTTTATGACATTTTTTACAGCAAACCATTAAGTTTTTAGGATCATCAGTTCCACCTTTTGAAACAGGGATTATATGGTGTATCCTTTTTTGATTCCAAGTTAAAATCTTATCAGGAGTTTTACATTTTTTACTTTCACAAACCTTTGTTCTTCTTTTTATTTTTATATATAATTCTTCAGGTATCCAATTATGATTCTTACATTTCCTAACATCTTTTAATCTTCTATAATTATTATAAGGATAAAATCTTTTTCTCATCTTTAACACCAATTACCTAATCCATATTGAGTTTCTTTATATCCACATTTATCACATACTAATATTCTATTCCCAGATAATTTTCCTTTTTTACATTTTGGACAACGCTTTCCCAATTTATCTAAATCACTTAAATTCATTAATTTTGCTCCTCTTTTTTTTATTTTCATTTTTATTATGTTTTATTCTGCTTATAGAATTACAATTAGCAGTTTTTTTTCTTTCATTAATTGGTCCAACTTTAAAATGTTTTTTAAGTAATTCCAGTAATTCATTAAAGAATTTTTCATAATCTCTTTCAGTATTAGAAATTGGAATTTTAAGATTTATTTTAACTCCTTTCCTAAAGATTAATCTTCCAACATAACCTATCTTAAATTCCATCATCCCTAACCTCTATATAATTTACATCAATACTAAAATCAAAACCCTTTTTTTTCCTTCCAGTAATTGTTAATTCAGGATTAGCTCTTAAAATTCCATTAACCATTGCAATCTTAGGATTTTCAGAAATATTTAAATATTCTAATGAGCATAAATCACTTTTTAATAAAATCTCTGTTTTTATTTTATTGGGCATTACTCCACTTTCTAATATTGTTAATATCTGAGAATCAATAAACTCTGTACTAATAACTCTGAATCTTCCTCTCCTACCACAGCTGCATCTTGTTGGTTCTTCTAATCTATTAAATTGTATTCTATTTATAATATTACCACAACTAGGACACTCAAATTTTGCATGAATTAAATAAGGTTTTATCTTTTCAGCACCCCTTAATTTACCTTCCACACAAACAAATTTTTCTAAATCTTTACAAGTAATATCTTTCAAAGAAACTTTATTTGGAATGTTTTTGAATCTAACAGTTTTCTCTACTGATAATTCAGCTGCTTTTATTACATCTTCTGGATCATCAATTAATTCTTTTGCTAACTCTTTATCAAATTTTTCAAGTTCATTGTAATCAACAATATTAACCTCTTCTATTTTCTTTTTCTTAAAAAATTTATTAAATTTCTCTATTATTTTAGTTATTTCCATTTTCCACATCTTCCATTATAAGAAACCCCTATTTTTTTATTGTTATGATAAACTACTGGGATATTACATTCATTCCCACAATCTTTACAAACAGATGTCTTTACTTCATAATCATTATAATCTAAATTCCATCCTTTGAATTTTGTTTCTTTTATTCCTTTAGAAAGTATTGCACTACCAATAGCACCCATTAAATGAGAATTTTCTGGAACTATAATTTTACAATTAAGTTTTTCTTCAAAAGCTTTCACAACAGATTTATTCATACTTACACCACCAGTAAAAACAACTGGCTCTTCAACATTTCCAGAAATAAACATATTACAATAATTTCTTACTAATGAACGAGCAACACCCATTAAAACATCTTTTTCATCTATTCCCGTATTTAACAAATTTTGTGCAGATGATTTTCCAAAAACAGTACACATAGCATCGATATGGGCTTCATTTTTACTTTTTAAAGCTAATTCTGCAAATTCTTCTACCCTAATATCTATTCTTTGAGATACTTCATCAATATAAGCCCCACAACCAGCAGAACAATTTATGTTCATATTACAATCCTCTATAATTCCATTATTAACCATTATAATCTTAGAATCTTCCTTCCCCAAATCTATTATTGTTCTAACATTTGGAACATAATTTAAAACCCCAATTGTATGAGCAACTATTTCTGTTTTAATTATATCAGCACCAATCACAATATTTGATAATACTCTTCCAGCACCAGTTATACCACATGAATTTATTTTATAGTGTTTTATTTTATTAAATGCTTCTGACAAAGTTTTGATTATCCCAATATTTTTTAAATAAACAGAATCTATTAGATTATTATTCTCATTAATAATTACAACTTTTATTGTTCCATTTCCTATATCAAAACCTGCATAATATTTATCCATTTTTTCTCATCCTTATAGTTTCAGTAAAAGCATCTAATCTATTATCAATATTAATTTCAGCAGTTGTTTCATCAAAGTTTAATATCAATAAAGGAATTTTATTTTCTTTAGATAAAGATTTTATAAAAGGCTCAACAGTTACTTCAGGCATACAACTTAATGGCCTGACAAATATTACTCCATCATAATTATTTTTAATATAATACAATATACTTTCAATTGAAAAAAAACCATGCCCCCCTAATTCTTCTGGAAATAACTCTTTTGCTTCCATCCTTATTTCTTTGCTAAATATTTTTCTTCTGAATAAAGTTTCTTTAATAAAATTAGATAATAATAAATTAGTATGAACATAACAATTTCTTTCTTTAAGTTTTCTGAATAAATTTAAATTGCATTCTGGAGAAAGAACTGTAAATATCTCACCAAAAACCCCAATTCTTATGTCCCCTTCAAAAACAAAGTTTTCTTTTTCAGCTTTTTTGATTTCTTTGTATGTTTTATTTAAAGTTTTAATTATTTTTAAATAAGATTTATTAGTTAATTTTTTTAAATCTCTTGGAAGATATTTTGACCTTATAGAATGAATTCCATCAAATTTATATCCCAAATCCTTTAATATTTTAGTTTGAGTTAAATAATAAGTATGGAATCTGCATCTGCCACATGAGTTATATTGAATTAAAGTTAAGTCTTTATTATTTTCCAATACTTCTATATAATTCCCAATATTCCATTTGAAGGGTACACATTGCATCTTTGGAGATACTTCACTTCCTTTTTGTATTGTTTTTATTGTTGTCTTCGGTGGAAGTATTACTTCACAACCTAAATTCTCAAACATATTTTTTATTATGTTTGTGTAAATTCCCATAGTAGGAAAGCTAATTTTCATCTTATTTCCATTTTTACAGCTTATGCGGTGTACCTTTAACACCTAAATTACCCCTTAATGAGAGCAATTGTAAGGACATCCCAAAACAACTAACGCCCCTCTCCCAAACCCCCATCAAGAGGATTTTTGAGTTGTGAATTTAGGGAGATCATTAAGTACCTCCTAAACTAAAGCAATGAAGACCAGTGGATTGCTCTGGCCATCTCCCGACTCCAGCCAGGAGGATTTTTGAGATTATATTGGGAGACTATGATTTATTTATACTCCACATTTTGTTTAAAATATCTTGATAGCAACCCCTCAATATAGAGGATAAACCATTTAATTTACCTTCAGATTCTCCAACTCTTTTATTACAATACTCTTTAGTTTTATCCCAACCTTCTCTCTGAAGATAACTTAATGTTTGTTTAAATATGTCCCTCTTAAGTTCATCAGGAAATTTCTTTTTAGTTTGATATTCTTTTTCAAAATAGTTTTGTTGTTTCTCTAACCAATCTTCTAAAGCTTTTTTATCTTTCATCTTCTAAAAATTGTTTCTTTAACTTCTTTAGGTTTATGCACTTCAGGGATATAATAATAACCTTGTTTATCTCTTTTGTAAAAGTTTCTACTTCTTGGAATCTCAACACCACTAAAATGATCAAAATAGGATGCTTCACTATCCCCATCAACTTTTAATCTCAAAATAATGGTTTTAGAAAATTTTCCATGCCCACAACAACAAGCAACAATCTTTAAATCATCTAAGTAAGGATTAAGTAATTTAATAGCTCTCCTCCATCCCTTAATTTCTTCACGCATACACTTATCTATTTTAGTATTACTATCTTTATAATTTGTTTTTTCACACACTTTTCTTCTCCCCCCTTTTTCTTAATATTTCTTTTAAATTTTTAACTTTTATTACTACTACTTCCTCTTTAAATTTTGTAAAATATTTAAATTCAGCTTTATATTTTCTTTTATTCAGATGCTTTAATCTAAATGGAATTTTAATAGTAGCACGTTTATTTGTCTTAAAGCGAAATCCTTTTGATTTAATATTACCTGGCTTAAATACTACAATATCTTCATCTTTATCGATATAAACCTCACATCCCCAATATTTTTGAAATTTTATTCTAATATCTCCACTAAAAGTAATAGATTCTTTTGCTACACTAACTACCATATCATCTAATACCCCGAACCTGTCTTTCTTAAGTAATTCAATTACCATTTTAAAAAAAATAAAAAAATTAAATTTTTATTAAAGTCAATTCAATCCAAGACACCCTTACAGTTTTTTCTTCTTTGTTTTTGAATTCTCCAGAACCAATCTTTATTCCATTGTCTGCTAATTTTACTTGTTCCTTCAAAAACTGATTCATTGTTACTTGAACAACATCTACTGCCCTAGAAATAAATCTCCCTCTTGCTTTCACTACTACCTCTTTTGCACCTTGTGTTGTAAATTGCATAACAACTGCTGTAGGATAGGACATAAAAGGTTTATTTCCTATAAAAACTACATGGTCATCATCTTTTTTCTTATCTTCTATCTTTTGTTCAACTTTCTCTTTGTTATCTATTGTCTCTTGTTCCAATTTCTCCACCTCGTTATTTATATTTTTGTGAAATGCGTCTTAAATTTTCTCAACATTCTCTGCTTTTTTTCCTCTATCTCCTTCAACAGGATCAAAAGAAACTTTCTCATCGTCTTTTAAATCTTCTTTTACTTGGGAATTATGTACAAAATAATCCTGTTCATCATCACCTTTGATAAATCCAAATCCTTTTTGTGCATTGTACCACTTAACTGTTCCTTCCATTTTTTGTTTTAGCCTCCTTATTCTAATTTTAACATATTTCTTAATTTTGTTGAATTTTCAATTAAATCACTATATTGATAACAAAATCCATCGAACATAAAATACTCATCTTCAGTTTGTAAAACAACTTTGCATTTTTCATTCATTAATAATTTCTTATTGTACTCTATGTAATCAGATTGATCAAGTCTTAAGGTAGCCCATATTAAAAAACATATTATTAAAAACAATACAAGATACAATAATATCCTTTTCTTTCCCATTACATCTCACCTTCCCACTTGCATTTTGGACATTTAGCTTTGTTATTATCTCTCTCAAAAACTACTTTTATAATTTCTTTTCCTTTCTCTTTAACTTTGATTTCTTTTTTCTTTCTCTTTTCAAGATACCTTGCTCCTTCTTTTCCACACTTGGGGCATTTCATTTTATTCTCCTTAAATTATCCTTAATTTTAACTTCTGTGAATGTTTTTAATTCTTTAATAAGAACTAAAATCTTTTCTTTAGATGGTTCTGGAAGATTATGTCCTTTAGAATCTGCTCCAATATTAACCCATTCTGGATTAACTTGTTTAATCATTTCAACAAAAGGTTCTAAATCAAAGTCCATTATAGGTTCTATTGTTATCATTTTTCTATCCATAAATCCTTCTTTCATATTAGAAACTCTTGAAATAGTAGTATATGCTTTAGAAAAGTCTCTTAAATCTCTATTAGTTTCTAAGGTTGTACCAAAAATTGTATTTCTTGGATATTGACAATTAAAATTCCAAAACCTTCCTGGATTCTTTGTTTGGAATAAATAAGTATTTCCTTCATATTTTCTACATTTCTCTAAAACTTTTCTTATCCATTCTTTAGGAACATCTTCAGCAAACATATCAGTAGAACTTCCAACAAATATTATATTATCTTCTCCCAGATTATCTTTTAAATCTTTTTCATCAAAATGTAATGGTTTCTGTTTCCACACTTTCATATAACAATACTTACAATCATGACTACATTTTCCTTTAATAGGATTCCATGTATGACTACAAAAAGAATACATATTTCCTTTAGATTTATTTAATGTCATAATGCTTTTATCCTCTTGAAATCTTTTACAATTTTATCATAAAGTTCATTACCTTCTTTAAGAGATTTTAAACAACTCATAACAATAGTACCATTAATAAAAATAGAAACATGGATAGCTTTTTCTTTTCCACGAGAAGTTAATCCTTCATTTCTTTTAAATTTAGTAGATATAATTGGAGTATATTTTTCATTAGTTATTAGCCAAACCCATTTGCTCTTCTCTATAATCTCCCTGAAATTTAACCCTTTTTTAATTGGAAGTTTATCAGCTGCAGTTATATTTGTGATTCTCATTTTTTCTTAATTCTTAGGAGGAATTTCAATGCCCTGTTCTTTTAAATAATCATCCCAAAGTTTACTAACCATATTATCTCCATCAAGTCCCCCTTCAATTTCTAAATGTAAAAACTGTCCACACTTCAAACAAGATCCATGACCTTGATTCATTCCAAATCCAGTCATCATTATAGAGGGTGCAGCAGATTGTTCATGATTGCAACTACAGCATTTAAAGTTGTACCTTTCCTTGAAATTCTCTCTTTTTAATTCTTGTTTTGTTTCCATTTTTAAAAAAAATAAAAAGAGGATTATTCCTCTTCTTTAAACTCAATGTTCTTTGCTTCAGCAGCTTCTAGAATCTTTGTTATTTCATCTTGCTTTTCTTTGCTTAACTCTTCATCTAATTCATAGCTTATTGTTCGATTTGTCATGTTTTTTCACCCCCTTTTATTTTATTTTCACAAAATATAATGTCTTTTTCTTTATCATAATCATGTAATACAAAATTTGAATTTTCACATAAACCAAGATTCTTGGCTTTCTGATGTATTTTTTTTAGAGAATCAAAATCATATCCCCAATATCTTGAGAATATTTCTATTTTCTTTCCATCATAAATAAAATTAGCAAAATAATTAATCATTTCTGAAATAGTTCCACCATGATTTACCCACTTATACAATTCCCCCCAATCAGCTCCTTTCTTAATTTCTTTAGATGCTTTTTTCCACTCATCTTCATAAAATACTTTATTATCTGTTAAATAAAATCTAGCAATATTCCCTTTACCACCTTGATTTAAGAAAAACTTCCTAGAATGTTTTGATATTTCTTTTATAACTTTGTTACAAATATTAACTCTTTTTTCCATTATTTTTATATGATTTTCACTCAAGAAATCTTTTAAGGTTTTATCTCCACATTTCCAAACTTCTTTATTATTAATTAAAACTTTATCCACAAAACCCTTTAATCCAAATTCTTTACTATCAATCATATATTCAACTAAATTTTCAGCACACTCTTTTGTAAAATCTTCATCATTTGAAACTATTGTTATACTGACCATTTTATTTGTTTTCTAATTTTTCAACTAATTCTTCTTTTAGTACTTTAACTTCATTTACATCTAAACCACTCCAAACAGTACTATTGTCATCAGATAATTCATCTATTGAATCTTTTACATCTTTTATTTCAATCATTTTTTCTTCTCCTTCTTTTTTTTATCAAATTCATCTAAAGTAGTATTTCCTTTACTCGCTGTATAAGGTATTTTTTGTTTCATTTTGTTTTTTAATCCATTCTCTTAAATAATCCTCTCTCTCATGGAGGCCTTCTTTTAAAATTTTCAGTATTACTTCTTCCTCTTTATTTCTTGGAATTAATATTACTGGTCTATCAATAAAACCAACATAATAAGGACACTCAACATTTTTTACTTTTGCACCTATAAATAATTTAGAACCTGTAATAGATGGCTCTGTTATTTCTACCTCTATTATTTTATGTTTACCATCCTCTAAAGATTGGTTACATAATCCACAAAATTTATTTTGCTTATATCTTTCCATTGTTTTTTGATTATTCATTTTTTCCCTACTAATTTTGTTGTATAATATTTATTTGGTATTAATGTTGAAAGAATAATATGTAATTTTCTACGACATTCTAATTCATTACACCAAGATAAATTAATTGTATCTTCCATTATCATATGATTTGTTGCTTTACTTCCACAAAAATCACAATACTTTTTATTTTTCATTTTTCTTAAAATCTTTAAAAGTTATATCTGAAAATTCCTCAATATGTTCTATAATTTCATTATCATCATAAATTCCTTCATCATCACCCTCTTTATCAACCCACATTTCACATTTTTTATAATAATCATCTTTATATTCATCAGCTACAAAGAAACTATCAAAATCACTTCCAATAGCTTCAACATCTATTAAAATACCTTTCTTCTTAACCCAACCATTCAAATTACAATATTTTTCTAATAATTTTTTATTTACCATTTTTATCATCACATTTAGAACATCTATCAACACCTTGGAAATGAACTATTGTTACAACTTCTTTTCCACAATCTTCACATGTTCCCATTTTTAACTATCAACTGTTCAACTGTTTACTTTCTCCTCTTTAAATTAATTTTAATAAATTTTCATAAACACTTTCTGAAACAAATTCTATACTTCTAAATCTACCCCCTGCTCTTCCTTTATTGATTAATTTTGTCCTTATAGGTTGAATAATATCATAATTTTCTATGTTTGTAATTATATGAGATAATCTGCTTGGTGTATATTGTTTTAGTTCTTTAAGTAAATCATAAGTATAAACAATGCCCTTCTGAGAATGAATATCAAGAATTAACTTCAAAACTTCCTTTTCAGATTCAGGTATACCTTTAATAAAATCCTCCCATTCATCATCTTCCATCTTAGTTATGCTACCCATTACAAATTTCTGCGTAAATTTATTCTCAGATAAACATTCATATGCTAAATCCAACACTAACCTTGCTGAACCCATTTTGGCACCTTTACCACAAATATAATTCTTAGTTCCATCTGGAATTTTAGCATTTGCTAATCCTAACCTAGAATCTAATATTTTCTTTAATTCTACAGCATTATAAGCCTTAAATTCAATCCTTCTAAAAAATAATGTTCTTTTAATATCTTCTTCTAATTCATTAAGAAACATTCTCTTATTTGTTATAATCATTATAGGGGTATGTGCTTCCCTGTATACGCTGTTTAAATCTTGCATAAGGTCTTTATAGTCCCTTATTTTATGTATCTCGTCAATAATAATAACCTTTGGATTCTTTTTTAACTGCTCTATTAATTTCATCAATACTTGGCTTTTATTCCTGTAATTAGAATCTGTTAATGAGTTTAATATCTGCTGTGAAGTCTTGCATATTGTCCCTGATGCAAACAATATAAGGCCATTTTCATTAGTTATAATATGCTTAACTGTTGCCGTTTTACCCGAACCAGTGCATCCCTGGATTAATTTGTTTTTAACAGCACCCTGATCCTTAAATAAATTAAATACTTGTTGTATTTCTTTAATTTGCTCATCCCTGCTGATTATACTTTCTGGCTGATAAGCTTCTGTTAAAATCCTTAAGTTTATTTTTTCTTCATTCATTTTTTCTTAAATTTAAATTTTATTATGAAGGTCTTGCGAAGTTGGGAGGAATTTCGTACCCGCTAGAATACAAGAAAACCAAATCAACTTTTCGCACCTTCATTCTCTTTAAATATTTCAATTTATTAACACCTTTTTTAATTCTTTTTTTAATTTTAATCTTTGTTTACAATCAAAACATAAAAACCCTTTTTTACCACAAACATCATCTGGTAATTTAATTTTCTTGCCAATAACAATATTAGGTATTCTTTCTCCACATCCAATTTTAATCTTTTTATCAATAACCTTTTCAAATCTTTTCTGAGAACATTGAAAACCTTCTAACCAAATTAAAGCATCTTTTAATTCTTCTTGAGAAGCTTCATTAATTTTCTTCTTTAAAGCTAATTCTATTTGTTCTTGTGTATATTTTTCCTTGATTTCTTTTTCTTCATTCAATTTATTAACACCTTTTTTAATTCTTTAAATTCATTAATCATAAAATTACATTTTGCTCTTGCATATCCTTTAGAGTAAGTTTTCTTCAATTTCCTTAACTTTATAATTCTTGTATTAATAACACCTGAAACTTTTTTTATATCAATAAATCTTTTATCAAGTTCTTCTAAATATTTATTATTAACATCTGGACCACTACTTATTGAAAATATATCTGTATTATCTTTAATCCATTTACTTGGTTTCAATTTAATACCACCTTTTTTAATTCTTCAGGAACTTGTTTATTAATTTCTTCTGTTAAGTTTTTAGAGCTAGAACATTTAGAACATAATTGAACTTTTATTCTTGTTTTATTGATGGTACCATTACAACCACAACATCCTGCTTCTATTGCTTCACTTTGATTCTTGTATTTCTCTTTTCCATTACATCTTGTGCAATTTATTAAATATGTCATTTTTTAATTACCTTAAAATTCTTTCTTTTCCCATAACTTTTTCTTTGCATAGCCCTATGACGTTTGCAATATGAAAACCCTTTTACAGGCTTCCTCTTACAACCAACTTGATGACACAAACCTTTTTTTATCTGTTCTTCATATCTTCTTCTGTTATTATCCCTTCTTGAAAAAAGTCCTGTACCCATCTTAATTTTTAATATCTTTTGAATTAAATTTATGTAATTTTTTATGATCCTTTTTATCCATAAACTTAGTTCCTCCTTCCCCCATTTCAATATTTTTTTGTAAATTTTTATAATAATTAGTTATAATATCAGCCATATCTTGAGGGGTTGTTTTCCTAGTAAATTTAATCCTTTCAGTTATTAATTCCCCTCTTTTCTTAAGAATAAACCCATTTTCAAATTGTTTTATTGATAATTTACCACTAATAAGAGTGGTTGCTACCCATTCCCCAAAATCTTTATCTTTTTTACCCATCTTAATCTCCAAAACATTTTTTTAGATCCTTAGTAATAATATATGCTGCAATAAATGAAAAACCACCAGCACCTAAAATAACTACTCCCCAACCAAATATTTCTATCATTTTTTAATTTCTTTTAATTTTTCTTTTAATTCCTTATTCTTAGTACAATTCTGACAATCTTTATCATCACATTGTTTTCCTATTGGTAAATCTTTTGATGAACAAGGAAATACCTTATCAATAATATCTAAAACTTCTTTTATATCAATAAACTTTTTATCTATGATATTTATATCAATAAAATTTTTATCAAGTTCTTTCCAAGCATAATCTTCTTGTTCACCTTCATTAGATATTTTCTCTTTAAAAAATTCACTTGGTTTCATTTTTTCTCCTTTATAACCAACTTCCAACAAGTTTTAATGAATTGTAGATAAATTAAAGGAAGTAGTAATACAACCTTAAAAAGCACCAAAGCTGTTATTAAAATACCTAAAGTAGCTAATTCACTTAAATCCATTTCTTTCCAATCTTTACTCTTTATAGTTATTATTTTATTCATCTTTCATTTTTGTTTTAGGACATATTGAATATAAATCTGCTCTTAAACCACTATAATTACATATTCCATCTTCAAGATCCTTACATTTTTTGCACATCTTCATTTTCATAACCTATTAATCAAAAAAATCAAAAAAATTAACCATAAATATTAATGCACCTATGATTACTAAAATCATCCCAATTGTAAAACCAATAGCTCTAAATATTTCTATTAAAAAATTATAATATCCTTTAAGTAATAGAATAATAATAAATCCTAAAACAACCATTACAAGTCCTGATAAAGGGTGTTTAAAGTTCATTCTAATTCTACCTTTATTGTTAATTTTTTATTATTTAAATCCAAATTAATTTTTCCATCTTTAATTTTAATCTTTTCTTTAGGATTATCTGAAAAAATAACATACTTTTTTACAAGATCTAAGTCTAATATTTTTTTATTCATTTTTTTGATTTATATATTTTGGTAAGTTAATGCATTTCCCACATAAACTAAAACCTTTATTATCTACTCCACCTTCTTTTTTACTATCAAATTCTTTTCCACATTCAATACATTTGGCGTCCCTCATTTTTTCTTTTTATCCTTTTTATTATCTATTTGTAACCATTTACCTAAAAAATAAAGAAATGAATAAAATATCATCATTATAGAAAGATTCATAAGTACTATAATAGAAAAATCTAAAGTATCAAGTAATTTATATTCACCATAAACCAAAAATAAAGTTATACTTACCATACATCCAACTACAAAAAATGAATCTAAAAATTCTTTATTTTTACTCTCTATTTTTTTGATACTTTTGATACATTTAACCATACCCCCCATACTAAATACTAAATATCTAAATAATGAATGAATACCCCACCCAATAATAAAACCCAAAAATGCTATTATTAGAACAAAAATTGATGCTGGTATAGTAAAAATTCCAAAGAATGTCATATTGTAATCATACCCAAACAAAACAGACCAACATCCTTCAATAGCCATAACAAAGAACAGAATTAATCCAACATAACTACCAAACATCTTAAAGGGGTTGTATTTCACTTTTTTTGTCTTGCCGTCGGTGAAGTTCTTCATGTAAAGTGTTCAAGTGTTACTTATATATAAACTTTTCTGTCAAGTGTTCAAGTGTTATTCAAAAATAGTATCACATTAACTTATGATTATGCGAACATTAATTGTAAGGATGGTAAAGTTTTGTGATTCCCGCGAAGAGCCACAACACCCTCTAAGATTACTCTTAAAGGCATCCTTACAGACCTGACACGCAAAATGTCATACTTTATAATAAATTAATAGGTTTATAAATTTTAGGGCACTAAACCTTAAATACTAATAAAATTATTTTTATAAAACTAATCTCTCTACTGTAGCCTTTTTTATACCATTCAATTTGGGAAATTCTCTATATATTCATATTCTACCATCTTTTATAAATAAATAGAATATATTATAAATATTACAAAAATCAACCACATATGACAACTAATTTTCTTACTTCTTAGTTACATTCAAAGTTTTCTGATTACATTACATACTATTAAGATGAAAAAAAAAATAAAAATATACAAAAGAAATGTGGTATTATTAGTAGAAACAAAAAATGTGTTATATGTAGAAGAAGATTAATTAATTAAAAAAATAAAAGAAAGAGAAGATTTGGAAGTTTAGACTTATTTGGCAAAGTAGGTTAATAGGAAAGATTTAAATATATCTACCCTATGGTGATTAACACTGGAACTAAAGGATATTTAAGGATATCCTTTTGGTTCTCACTTCTATAAGTGTTATTAAAGTTACACTTGTAATTTGTTTTACTGTAACTTTACTGTACCATTTTACTGTATCGGTACAGTAAAATTTTTCACATACATAATTTGAAAGTGTTCAAGTGTTAATTGAGGATATATTATATTATTATTATTTATATATATAATATAATAT
>SDBU01000999.1_pt1 | contig 41421 bp, 37 predicted proteins | sample 2277071 | NCBI WGS metagenome assembly SDBU01 (sample SAMN10397929, study PRJNA504765) | marine sediment metagenome | isolation source: marine sediment core GS08_GC12, 126 cmbsf | place: Arctic Ocean: Gakkel Ridge, Loki's castle | collected 2008 | reverse complement strand
TCTTATAATATCACTTGCTAATCGGGGATCACTGATTCTCCCACCTGTCATTATTGGAACCTTTATAGTCTTTCTCATTGCTTCTGCTAAATAGACAAAGGCACCTCTTGGAACGCACATTGGCAACATTGGTTTTGGTGATTCATGCCATCCAGCCCATGTATGAATTACAGAAACACCTGCTTGTTCTGCCCTTTTAGCCATTATTTGAGAATCCTCAAGAGTCGTACCATCGGCAATATATTCTTCAGCGCTGATTTTATAGATAATGGGAAATTGATTGCCAAGTTTTTTTCTTATGTTTTTAATTATCTCAACAACAAACGTTGCACGCTCCGCAGGAGTTTTCCCACCAAATCGATCTGTTCTTTTATTTGTAAGAGGCGAGCCAAATTGACTTATTAAATATCCTGTTGATCCCATCAACAATACTCCCTTGTAACCCGCTTCAGCACTTCTTCTTGCAGATTCACCAAATCTTTCAACTAACTCTTCAACTTCCTCTGTCGTTAACGCTCTAGGCATTTCTCCTCTCCCTCTAAAGCCTGGAAGAGGTGATGGTGCTACGGGTTGCATACCGGTTAATCCTGAGTGGCAATATCGTCCACCATGTGAGAGCTCTATCATGGGAATAGATCCCGCATTATTAATCTCACTTGCTAATCTGTGTAACCCTGGGATATACTTGTCATCATCAGTTGCGATCATCCCTTTACCTGCGGTGCTACCTACAGGATAGTCCACGATTCCCATTTCTACACAAATAAAGCCTGCACCTCCTTTAGCCCGTTCTATGTAATAATCTACTAATTGATCTGTAACATACCCATCATATCCATATCTCGTATTCATTGGAGCCATCATTATCCTGTTGGGAATTTCAACATCTCCTATTGTTATAGGTTGGAACAGATGCTCTACTTCTTTTGGTATCATAATTTGTTATTTACCTTTTTTATTTATTTTAGATATTTCAGCGATAATTTTATTAAAGTTTACTAATAATTAATACCATTTTTTCATTATCATACCTAATATTTAAAAATTTCTGTTGTATTTTACTGTTATAATGATGTAATATGGCAAAAAGTGAAGAAGTAAAATTAATTAGGACCGCATGCCCGGCTCATTGTGGAATTGATGCCTGTGGAATATTAGCACACGTAAAAGGTGATCGTATAGTAAAACTGGAACCCGCTGATTTTCCCGATGAAAAAGATAAAAGAATATGTTTACGTGGATTAACTAGCTTAGATATAACCTATCACCCTGATCGTATTAAATATCCAATGAAGCGAGTTGGTGAGAGAGGTGAGGGAAAATTTGAGCGAATATCATGGGATGAGGCTTATGATATAATTGTTCCTAAATTTAAAGAAATTTCAGAAAAATATAGTTGGAAATCAATTGGATGGGTTTTAGGTGGACCGGGGGCAGGTACTACTAAATTTGGTGCGTACCTCAGGTTGGCTAGTTTAACTCAGAGTACACGCGTGAGTGCATGGGGATACGGAGATGCAGGGCTACCTTGTGGGAGTAGAATAATTTTAGGGCACCAATTTCCTTATATGTATTTACACGGAGAATTTTGGCAGAGAAAATATCCGGATTTACTTGTGATTTGGGGTACAAACCCAGCTGAATCAATGCCTTTACAAAACATGAGAAAAGTCTTAGATGCCAAAGATTATGGAACCCAAGTAATTGTAATAGATCCTCGTTTCACAGTTACTGCATCAAAAGCAGATGAATATATCGGATTAAAACCGGCTACAGATAGCGCATTAGCATTAGGGATTATGAATATTATCTTTCATAATAATTTGCATAATAGAGATTTTATCTTAGAACATACAAATGGGTCCTATCTAGTAAGAACTGATACTGGAAAAATGCTACGTGGAAAAGATATTGAATCTAAAAAGGTAGATGCGTATGTGATATGGCATGAACCTTCCAACTCTCCAAATGTCTTATCTCGGACAAATGTTAAGGAAGCAAATCTTACAGGAACTTACAACATAAACGGAATTGAATGTAGACCAGTGTTTCAGTTGTTAATGGATTTAGCAAATGAATATACTCCAGAAAAAACTGAAATAATCACGGGAGTAGATAAAGAACTTATTACTAGGTTAGCAAAAAGAATAGGCAAATCTAAAAAAATTAATTTTTTGACTCATATGGGTTTTACAAGGACTTATCATGGAGATATTTCTTTAAGAGGTGTGATTTCTGTAGCTGCAATTACTGGAAATGTAACTACATCAGTGAATTCTGGTTACATACCCGGTATTCTAAATTGGAATCCTTTTTTGAAAGCTATTCCTGATAAACCTAGCTTTCATAGAATGGGTATACTCAATCTTTATGATGCAGTGATTTCTGGAAATCCTTATCCTATTAAGGCTCTTTGGTTTGCTTTCATCAATTTTTTGAACCAGTGCGCTAACTCAAACAAAATTATTGAAAAGTTTTATCCTAGTTTAGAGTTTATTGTACAAACTGAACTATTCATGACTCCATCTGCACGATATGCTGATTTAATACTTCCAGTTTGCAGCTTCTTAGAATTCTCAGATTTTTTAGCTCAACCTTATCCTTATGCACAACTTCAACAGAAAGTAATTGAACCACTATATGAATCCAAATCTGATGTTACAATTGTAGCTGAGCTTGCTCAACGTCTTGGATTCGGAGAGTACTTTAGGGGTGGAGAAGAGGGATTAATAGACCTTATTATGAAATCTCGTTCTTTTGAAGGGACCTCACGAGAAAAATTAAAAACTCAAGTATATAAATTGCCATCACTTCCAGAAGGGGCAAATTTTCCAATGAATTTTAGAACACCTTCGGGGAAAATCGAATTATACGCAGAACAATTAGTAGAAGATGGAGAAGCACTTCCGGTTTATTTACCCCCAATAGAAGCCCCAATTACTCCTGGTGAAATGAAATATCCTCTAACTCTTATTAATGGTCATACTCGTTTTCGTACACATTCCATGTTTGCGAATGTCGAATCTCTTCTTGATTTAAATCCTGAACCAATTGTTGATATTAATCCAATAGATGCTGAAAAAAGAAAGATAATTAATAATGATATTGTCACAGTATTTAATGATAGAGCACAAACAACCCTAAAAGCAAGAATTACTGAAGGTGTAAATCCTGGTGTTCTTAATATTACTGAAGGTTGGTGGATCGAACAGTTTAAAGAGGGTAGTTTGAACCATCTCACTCATGATCTTATTAATCCAGTGCAAGATAAAGTTTACGAGCCAAATATGCATATGAATGATGTTGCAGTTGAAATCAAAAAACGAGGTTAGGAAAAAATGGGTAGTAGTAAAAGATTTGGTATCCTAATTGATCAAGAAAGATGTATTGGATGTGAAGCATGTAGTATCGCATGTAAAATTGAAAATAATGCAAGTGATTATTGGATAAAAGTCGAAACTCAGGGAGGTGCTGATAAAGACACACCAGGAGGAAGATTCCCAAACTTAACAATGGATTTTCTTCCTAAATTGTGTAATCATTGTGAAAATCCACCTTGTGTCGACTCTTGTCCAGATGATGCTCTTCAAAAAAGAAATGATGGGATTGTTATATTAGATCAAGAATTATGTTCTGGATGTCAGGCTTGTTTAACTGCATGTCCTTATAATGTTATAGTATTTGATGAGAATAACAATGTTGCTGAAAAATGCCACTTTTGTGCTCATAGAGTTGATCAAGGGCTTGAGCCATTTTGTTTGATTTGTTGTGAAGGCCAAGCAATACACTTTGGAGACTTAAATGACGCGAATAGTGGTATTTCAAAAATAATTTCGGGAAAAAATACTTTTCAACTAAAAACTGAAGAAGGGACGAATCCTAGCGTTTATTATTCCCCTCCTCGAGCTAAAAAAAGATTATAGATATAAAAACTCTTTTTTTTGCTGTTTATCTTTCTTTTAATTTATTCCATGAGAAATGTCAGCAATTAATTTTTCTAAAGAAGGAACTTCTTTAATTTCCACTACTTGATTTGTTTTATAAAAAGTGTTTAGTGTTTTCCAAATAGTAATATCGTTTTGAGTATCTTCTACAAATTTGGTAAGTTTTTACATCTTGAGAAAAAAATTAGAAAAATAAATTAAAAAAAGTTGAATATATTATGCATCTACATTCTCAATTATCATTGCTGTTCCTTGTCCCCCACCACAGCACATGGTAGCGAGGCCGTACTTTTTCTTTTTCTCTTTTAGGATTCTTGCTAAGCTCCCAACTATTCTTGGACCTGTTGCTGCTATTGGATGCCCTATCGCAACTCCACCACCTTTAATATTAACATCGTCTAATCTGTCATCTAATCCCATTTCATGAACCCAGTTAAGACCTACAATAGCAAATGCTTCATTGATCTCCCAATAGGCAATATCGTCAACCGTTAAATTAGCATGCTTTAGTGCCATCCAGGATGCTGGAACTGGACCTCTCCCCATAACTGTAGGATCTACTGCTCCGTAACCAATTGAAACAATACGAGCTAACGGATTTAAATCATGTTTTTTCATCGCGTCCTCTGACATTAACAATAAAGTCGCTGCTCCTGCATTAGTTGGGCATGAATTTCCAGCGGTCACTAACCCCTGTTCAGTCCCGAACTCTTTAACATAATCCTCTTTAGTCATAAGTGGTCTATAATAACCACCATCCCAACCAGGTTTACTTAAAGCTCTTAAATCTTTTGTTCCTTCATATGTAGCATTCTTCCTAACTGAAGTATCATGTTCAATTAATAACGGTCTATCTTCATCACCTTCAGCATGACCCATAACGGGAACAATTTCACCTTTAAAAAAACCGTCATCTTGACCCTTTGCAGCTAGTTGATGACTTCGGACCGAAAATCGGTCATTATCTTCTTTAGTAAAAGTACCCGCATTCATTTCTGAGAGTTTTTGAGCAGTCTGTAGCATTGAATATGAGGTACGAAAATCAACTACATCGTCAACAAAAAATTCATGTCCTTTTCTCATCGATGGGGGAATCTCTCTTACGGTCGGTGCTTTTGATCTAGACATAGTGGCATTGTTTTTCCCCGTAGCTAATACAACATCGGAATTACCCAATGCAATGTTGGTAAATCCTATAGAAGCACAGGTCATTGCTGAGCCACATTGCCTATCTAATGCTATGGAAGATATTTTTGATGGAAATTTTGCTAAAAATAGGGAATATCTTCCTCCAAATGCAATGTGCTCATAATTAAAATGTGTAGCTCCTATAATAAATTCATCTACGTCTTCAGGTTTTACTTTACCTTTTAATCGATTATCGAACATATCTATTAATGTTAACGCGGCTAATTCATCAGGACGAATATTACCAAACACGTCTCTTGGTGGCTCTCTTGGTCGAGATCTTGAAAAAGGAGTCCTTATAAAATCAGTAATGTATACATCTCTTATTTTCATATTTTTAAAACCTTTTTTTATTATTTTTTCTTTTAATATGTTAACTTATTTATCTAAATTTTCGATGACAACTGCGGTTCCTTGACCACCACCGCAAGATGTAGCAGCAAGACCGTATTTCGCATTTTTTTCTTTAAGAATTCTAGCTAAAGTCCCCACGATTCTCAAACTGTTTGCAGATGGGGGGTTTCCTATCGCAGTAGCTCCTCCATGAATATTCACTTTCTTTTCCCAATCAATCCCCAATTTAGTTACAGCATTAAGAGTTACTATTGTAAATGCTTCGTTAATTTCCCAGAAGTCTATGTCATCAACAGTTAAATTTGCATGTTTTAATGCTTTTTGGGCTGCTGGTACTATCCCACGCCCCATTACTGTTGGATTTACCCCAGCATAGCCAATTGAAACAATTTTTGCCATAGGTTTTAAACTAAATTTTTCCAATGCATTTCTCGCCATTAATAAGCAAAGAGAAGCTCCACTATTCATTGGAGCGCTATTCCCAGTCGTAATAATACCTTCTTCTGTTCCAAATTTTGCAATATAATCCTCTTTTGAAAATATAGGATTTTGATATCCACCAGCCCATCCAGGAGTACTTATTGAAGGCATACTTGCTATACTGTCTAAACTAATTCCTTTTTTAATAGAGGGATCTTCCACGACCTGCATTTTGTTGTCGGGCTCATTTTCTTTATGACCATTAACAGGGACTATTTCTTCTGTGAAATATCCACTTTCTAACGCTTTTTCTGCCAAATTGTGACTACGCATCCCTACCTTATCCATATCATCCTTGGTGAAATGTTCTGCTTCCTCTTCAGCTAATTTTTGGGCGGTTTGAAATAACAAACGGCTGGTTTTCCAGTCATATAAATCATCATTATACCACTTATTATTTGGATCCAGCATTATATCATCTGGAGGTGTTCCATAAACTTTCACTTTTCCGTCAAAACTATGGATTGGAACTCGAGTTGATTGATCAAAACCTAGCGATACAACAACATCGGAATAACCCATTGAAATATTAGCAAAGCCGACATGGAGCGTCGTCATTCCAGAACCATCTTGCTTGTCAAAAGCTATTGCTGGTACAGTAAAAGGAAATTTTGCCATAAGTATAGGAATCCTACCTCCCATAGTCCCATTTTCATGCTGCAATAAAGAACATCCAACTAAAACTTCACTCACATTCTCTCGTTTTAGTGTACTTCCTTTATCTGGTAATCGATTGTCGAACATCTCAATTAAAGTATGAGTTGCAAGTTCTATTCCCCACTTCTTACTAAAAACATCTTTAGAAGGGTCTAATGGATTCGCTTGAGAAAAAGGAGTCCTTATGTGATCTACTAAATATACATCTTTTGCTTCCATAATACACTTTCTCTTCTCTATTTTAAATTTAAGATTATAATGTTGAAATACAATGATTAAATAAATATTTTCATATCGGTAAAACTGACTTGGATGACTACACTCTAGAAAAAAAAATAAAATAAAAATTATTAGGTTTTACCTTCCTTTAAAAACAGGTTTACGTTTTTCAACAAAAGATGTAGCCGCTTCCTTATGATCTTCAGAAGCATAACATTTAGCATTAAATTCATCTTCTACCTTTAGCATTTCACCAAAAACTTTATCGTAACCTCTATGTATAGCTTCCTTGGAGAGGGCTAATGCAATGGGTGCTTGTTCTGTTAGATGATTAGCAAATTCCATTGTTTTAGGTAATAACTGGTCATGAGGAAACACTGCATTAACTAACCCAATCTTTAAAGCCTCATCAGCAAATATACGCTTACCACTAAAAATAAGCTCTTTTGCTTTATGAACACCAATAAATTTAGGTAGTAAAAAGCTTCCATTCATATCCGGAATAAGTCCCATCCGAATGAAGAATTCTCCAAAACTTGCTTTCTCTGAGGCATAAATTATGTCGCAACTTAATGTTAAATTGGTTCCGAACCCTACAGCTACGCCATTCACAGCGGCAATAATCGGTTTATATAATTTAAAAAAATCATTCGGGTGGATAGTTACCCTCCCCCCTGAAATATCTTCTGTAAACTTACCACTTGCGAACTCTCCTACATCCGCCCCAGCACAAAATGCTTTCCCTGCTCCTGTTATGACTATGGCCCTTACATCTGAATCCTCTTTAGCTACTTTCAGCGAATTTTTCAGGTCTGAATTCATCTGAACGTTTATTGCATTCAATCTTTCAGGACGATTAAGTGTTATAACCGCAACCTTATCTTTCTTTTCATACAAAATAGTTTCATAATCTGGACTCATAAACTCCAACTCTTTAAAAAACTACTAAAATAGTAATTTTAACAGTTTTTAAAACGTATTAATTTAAAATGATTATTGTACTATTTAATTCTTTTACGTTTACTTAAAATTTGATGAAACAGCATAACAATTATCATTACATCAGTTATCAAATAAAAAATAAAACTTTATTAGTATACCAGTTTAAATAAAGTATTGAAAAAATATCGACTAAAAAAATTATATTAGATGATAAAAAATGAGTGAAGCTGACTATAAAAAAGCCGTGAATGTTTTATATAAAGCGGGAGGATTCCCTTACCCTTTCTCGGAAACTATACATGAAATTCTAAAAATAACCATCAAGGATGATAATCTTGATTTCGTAATGGCATTTCAAAATCAAACCTCTCAAACAATGGAACAATTAAAGAAGAGTAGTGGACTATCTGAAGAAGAAATTTTAAAAAAAGTGGAAGCATTAGCAAAATGGGGGGTCATAATTGACCAACCTAATCGTCATGGGGTGATGGTATTTCAAATATTCCCATTTCACAGACAATTTGAATATATTTTTATGAAAAACCTTGAAAAAACAGAAGAGAATTACCACATAGCTCAGTTATTTGGGAAACTGAATGAAGAGCATAATGATCTTGTCCAATCTAATTATGATCGATGGGAGACAACGATGGGGAGAATGCCAGCACAGGATCGTACAGTTCCAATATTAGAAAATCGAGAAACTGGTGAAGATCTCAATATTATTGTAAATAAAGATCTAGAAGTTCCATCAGAGCAAATTTTACCGACTCAACAGATAAGAGAACTTATTGAAAAATACGATGATATAGCTGTAGGAAATTGCTACTGCCGGCAACATCAAGAATTCTTAGATAACCCTTGCAAACAAATTGAACTCACACCGAGTTGTTTCACTTTGGGTAAATCAGCAAGGCATACATCAAATCACGGTTTTTCTAAACTAGTGTCGAAGGAAGAAGCAATGGATATACTAAAAAAGATTGAAGATGCTGGGCTTGTCCATAAGGCTTATCACTTACGCGGTGATACAGGAAAAGATGAAGTAGCAATTTGTAATTGTTGTAGTTGTTGTTGCTTAACCGCTAAGGAGCCTTTAATTTTCCCTGTAGTAAATGCAACAAACTACTTAGCCTCCATCGATGAAGACTTATGCACTGGATGCGGAATATGCGTAGAAAAATGTTATAACCAGATAATAGAATTAAATGATAACGATAAAGCTGAAAGAATTGAAGAATTTTGTGTTGGATGTGGTGTATGCGCTTATCATTGCCCCGAAAATGCAATATCGCTTATTGAGGGCCAAAGAACTGTTAGAATGATGCCTTCTCGTAAAATTTAACCTTTTAAATCCCTTTTTTTCTTTATTTCTTAGTTTAGATATTTCCACCTTTATGGGTATTAAGATAAAATAAATAATCGAAAGAAGATATTTTATACAAAGGAATAAAAGCGATATATTTTAACATAGAATTCTAATGGATGAATTGAGAATTAAACGCTATCGGGATAAAATCAATCATGTTGTTGAATATATAAAGGATTTACCAATTGTACCAAAAAACGAACTTGAAAAACGTCGTATTTTTTATTCTTTACAAACATCTATTGAGGCGACCATTGATTTAATCGCAATGCTTATAAAAGATTTGGGGATTTAAGTTAAGGATGATAATACAAATATCACTAAAATTGTCAATAAAAGAAAATTAGAACCAGAATTTGGGGAAAAATTAAAAAAAGCTAATGGTATGCGAAATATCATAGTCCATCGCTACAATGATTTTGAAGAACAAATAATCTTAAATTCTGTCTGAGAAATTAAAGATCTACTATCAAAATGGTTAAATGTTGTGGAGGAAACTTTAAATGAAATCTCTCGAGATTGAGGAATTACAGGAAAGTTTGAGATCTTTAGATGAAGAATATGATGTTATTCTTTACGGGTCTCATGTGGAGGGAGCGATTCGCCCTAAATCAGATATTGATATTGCAGTGATTTCCCACGAAAAAAATGTAGATAGGAATATAGTATTACAAGAAAAATTGTTAGGTAAATTTCCTTTAGCTTTTGATGTTAGAGTGTTTGAATTATTGCCAATTTATATTCAAATATCTATTATCGACAATTATAAGGTTGTTTTTGGAGATATATTGGAAATTTCTGAATATTTTTATTCATTCCGTAAAAGATGGGATGACTGTAAACATCGAATCTTATCTAACCAATTCTCAAGTCATCATGAGAGGTTAACCTTAATTAATTGAAATATGTTAACGTCTAAGCCTGAAAATACATTTAAGTTTTGCTTCCTTAAAAGACTTTGCGACTGTCTTTCTATTTCTCAATCTAAATAAACTAAATGATGAAAAAAGAAAAAAAGAAAATTTTAAAAGATTATTCTACAATGGCATAGGCATTCCCAAGAACAACTGAACCTTTATCAGTTTTTACTTGGATTATATATCGCCCGTTATCTTTCCAACCTTCTGTGATTAAAGTCTCTCCAGGAAACACGACACCTTTAAATCTCGCATTGAATTCTTTAAAGCGAGAAACATCCCCATCACATAACCCATACACAATAGCACGTGTAGCAATCCCGTATGTACATAAACCATGAAGGATTGGTTTTGGTTGACCTGCCATTTTAGCAAAATTCGGATCTATATGTAGTGGATTTGAATCTCCATTTAATCTGTAAAAGGCTGCTTGGTTTTTACTGGTCTGATAAGAAATGCTAAAATCTGGTTCTACACCCTCGGGAGGATTTAGGGGTTCAGCTTTTGGCCCTGGGTCCCCACCGAATCCTCCTGAACCAACAACGAAAAAGCCAGACATTGTATCAAATATGTGCTCACCTTCTGACGAATGTCCGGATACTTTTGTATATATGACAGCAGCTTTACCTTTATCGTATATATGTTCTATAACACCTTTTGTATTTATTGTTCCGCTTGGTTTAAAAGGCACATAAAGACGGATTAATTGCTCACCATGTAATAATCGGACAAAATCAGTTCCTTTAGGAAATAGTAATCCGCTACCTGCTACAATTGTTGCAAAACTCGGAAACACTTTCATACCATCTTTTACTCTTTCATAAACAAAGGATAAATCTTCTGCTTGTGCACCAATTCCCAAATTATACAAGGCACTCTTTTTCCAGTCATACTGAAATGATCCCTCTCTTGTTTGTCCTATTGAATTTAAATCTATTTTTGACATTTCTATTTTTCACATCTTATTATAAAATGTATTTTTTGAGTAATTATACTAAATACAGATCAAATTAAAAATAATTTCTAAAAAAAGAATTTTTAAAAAAAAGGTAAATAAAAGGGATTTGAAAGGCAAATTTATTTTACTCAACTATAGCGTATGCATTACCTAATACTGTCGCTCCTCTTTCGGTTTTCACTTGAATTATATAGCGACCATTATCTTTCCAACCCGAAGTTGTCAAAGTTTCACCAGGATAGACTTCACTAGTAAATCTTGCTTTGAATTCTTTAAAGCGAGACACATCTCCATCACAAAGACCATAAACTATTGATCTTGTGGTAAAACCATAGGTACATAATCCGTGAAGGATAGGTCTATCAAATTTTCCACTTCTCTTAGCAAATACTGGATCCAGGTGAAGTGGATTATAATCGCCCGATAATCGATAGAGAACCGCTTGGTCTACGCTTGTTTTATATGATACACTAAAATCTGGTTCTTTTCCCTCAGGAGGTTCTAACGGTTCAGCTTTAGGTCCACGATCTCCACCCCAACCACCTTCACCAATATAGAAATGAACATATTTAGCATCAAAAATCGGCCCCTCCTCTGTTCTACCCGACATTCTAGTATGAATTACAGCAGCTTTCCCTTTATCAAAAATATTTTCGCATACCCCTTTGACTTTTATTTCTCCTTCGGACGGAAAGGGTTTATAAAGTTTTATCATTTGTTCTCCGTGGATAAATCGAGCTCCATCAACTGGTTTATTACTAAAACGCGGAAATCCCATCCCTGCCACAATACATGCATAACTAGGGAAGACTTGTACACCTCCAGGTGTTAGTTCATAAACAAAAGGCAAATCTTTAGCTTGAGCACCAATGCCTAAATTATATAGCACAACATCTTTCCAAGTATATTTAAAAGTCCTTTCTTCAGTTTCTTTACCAATAACATCTAAATTTAAACTGGTCATTTTTACTCCTCTCTAATTTTTCGATCTTTTCTAATAAATTTTTAGTTCTAATAATTTATTAATTTAATCGATAATTGCATATGCGTTGCTTAGCACGATGGTCTTATCTTTTCGTACTTGAATAATATAACGATCATTATCCTTCCACCCTTCTGTAGTGAGAGTTTCCCCTGGGTAAACTACATTAGTAAATCTTGCTTTAAATTCCTTGAAACGAGACACATCACCATCACATAGACCATAAAGAATTGCTCTAGTTGCATGACCATAAGTACATAATCCATGCAAAATTGGTGCCTTTTGACCACCTCTTCGAGCTAATTCAGGATCAATATGTAAAGGATTCAAATCACCACTAAGCCTGTAAATGATTGCTTGATTTTCTGTAGTTTTGTAGGATATACTCAAATCAGGTTCCACTCCTTCTGGTGGTACAAGAGTTTCAGTTTTTGGACCTCTATCTCCTCCAAATTCTCCTCCTCCGAGATAAAAGAAAGCAGATTTCACATCAAATAATGGATCTCTATCCTTAGTAAGACCTGTGAATTTTACATGAACAACAGCGGCCTTACCTTTATCAAAAATATCAATTACCTCGCTAAAACATATAATTTCTCCTTCGGGGGGAAAAGGCTTGTGTAAATGTATTAACTCTTCACCATGAATAAAACGAGGGAAAAAAATATTTCCTAATCGAGGAAAGGCAATTCCTCTAGCGATGGTTGCAAAACTAGGAAGTACTTTAATCCCACCAGGCGTATTTTCATAGACCAAGGGAAGTTCATCTGCTTGCGCTCCAACTCCTACTGCATAAAGTACAGCATCTCTCCAAGTATATTTAAAAGTTCTTTCAGGGTTCTTTACTCCAACAACGCTTAAATCTAATCCCGATGACATAATTTATTACCATTTTTTTTTTATTTCTTTTTTTTCTTTATTTGTACTAATTATTTCAAATGGTGTAATCTAAATAAATCCACTTCGCTTCAATCCTTCTAAAAACCATGACATAGTAACTTCTAATAATTCAATATTTTCTCCTTTATATCTATCAGTATTCGGTGTAAATGTATCTATATATTTTTTAGCAATATAATTTAACGATGGATTCTTCTTGTACCACTTGATAATCGCGTTCTTAGTTCTAAAATGTACTTCTTCCATATCTTTTACTATTTGCTTAAAGTCATCCCCTGTCCATACACCATAATGAGATAAAGAGATAGAATCTAATTTATTACTAATATCCCTGAGTTTTTGAAACGTGGTTAAAAGTTCAGGTTCATGGAAATCTGGCGGCATAAAAGTTCCTTGGTAATAATCCTTCCGTTTATTCATAATTGCATCCCCAACAAAAATATTTTTATTTGTTTTATCAAAAATTGCAATAGAATCCATAGTATGACCAAAAAAATTCATAACTTTAAGTTCCAAACCATTCAAGTCAATGATATCTCCCTCGCTTAATGGGGTAGCATTCTCAAAAGGTTTCACTTTTGCTTCAAAAACGTCGTTCATAAAATTTGGGCTTTTTAAATGCTTAATTGCATTGCTAGATGCAAAAACTTCTATATCAACATCTTTCATTAATCTATTTAACCTGTTCACACCTTGTATGTGGTCAAAATGACTGTGTGTCAGTAAAATCTTTTGAGCTGGATATATATCAAATTCCTTTAATTTTGCCACAACTCTTCGTGCCATCAATGAAAATGAGGCATCAATCAAAATGGTCTCACCCTCATTTTCAATAGCATATATAGCAACAGATCCTTGAGCGCCAAAAAGAGGGATTCCATCTATTAAATAGGTGTTATCGTTGAATTTTCCCTCAGCATTAATAAACACTACCCGAATCACCTTGTGAAATTATATTTTGACTAAATAAAGCCACTTCCTTTCAAGCCTTCTATTAACCATTTTATATTCATTTCTAAATTGTCTAGTAGTCCATATTCTACAATTTTAGAATTAGGAATATAGGTCTCAAAATATTTGAGCGTAATTTCTCTGCTCGAGAGATTCTCCTTAAACCATTGAATTATCGAATTTTTCGCTCTAAAGTGAAATTCTTCCATCTCATCAAGAACTGTCTTAAAATCGGCATCTTTCCATACCCCGAAATGAGCCAAGGAAATGGAATCTAGCTTATCTTCCATATCTCTAAGCTTCTGAAAGGTTTTAAGTAATTTCGCTTCATTAAACTCAGGAAGCATAAAAGTTGGTTGAACATACGTATATCCTGATTTATTAATAATTGCATCCCCGGTAAATATATTTCTATTTCTTTCATCAAATAATGCTATCGAATCCATTGTATGCCCAAAGAAATTAAAAACCTCTAACTTCAGACCATTTAGATCAATTGTATCACCTTCTTTTAACAATGTAACTTCCTTTACGGGTTCCACCGTGGCTTCAAATATATCATTCATGGCAGCAGGATTCTTTAAATTATCTAAGGCATTTTCAGATGCTAATACTTCAATATCAACATCATTCATTAATGCTTTTAACTCATTTACTCCAGCCGTATGGTCCCAATGGGCATGACTTAGCAAAATCTTATGGATCGGGTAAATGTCATACTCCTTTAACTTTTTAATAATTCTTTTTGCCTGATCTGGGGTAGAAGTATCAATTAGCATTCGAGTCCCGTTATTTTCAATAACATAAAGAGCTAAACTATTTGGGGCTCCAAATAAAAAACCATCTATTAAAAAACAATTATCATTAAATTTTCCTTCTTTATTGATAAAAACCATTATAAACACTCTTTTAAAATAATATCTGATAATCTAAATAAATATAAATATGAAAATAAAAAATAAAAAAATTATGGATTAAACCAATCTAAGGCGTATTTAACTCCTCTTGAGAAACAGCACCTTCTCTTTTAGAAGGTAAATCTTTCATCAATTCAGGGAAGCGTTCGGCTAATGTTTGAGGAGTAAATGGCTGCCAATTATTTGATATTTTCTTTACTGCTCTCCAACCTCTATAAACCCAGACTTTATCAGCGATACACCTAAAAACTTCCCCATTTATACCTTTAGCTTCATCACTTGCGAGATATCCTACTAAAGGAGCGAAATGCGAAGGAGCAAAGATATCAAATCCATCAGCTGTTTTTGCTTTCATATAATCTCCCATTCTTGGAGTTAAATCAGTAGTCATTCGTGTTCTTGCACTTGGTACAACACAATTTACAGTTGCGTATTTCGCTAGTTCTCTTGCGATTATTGTTGTGAAAGATGCAATACCTGATTTAGCAGCACCATAATTTGATTGACCAACATTACCATAGAGACCAGAATCAGAGGCAGTATTAATAATTCTCCCAAAATTGCCCAAGGATTCATCAGATTTACCTCTTTCCCTAAAATAGGAAGCAGAATGCCGAGTTAAATTAAATGTGCCTTTTAAATGAACGGCAATTACTAAATCGAACTCTTCTTCAGTCATATTAAATATCATTCTATCTCTTAAGACTCCCGCATTATTCACAACAATATCTAATTTTCCAAACTCAGCGATAGCTTGATCTATCATACCTTTTGCTTTATTATAGTCAACCACTGAGTCGTAATTAGCAATCGCTTTCACTCCAAGAGCTTTACATTCCTCCACGACAGAGTCTGCGATTTTTATATCTCTTTCCACATGACTAGCGCCACCACCTATATCATTAATGACTAGATTACACCCTTCTTTTGCCATGACTAGGGCTTCTTCGCGACCTACACCACGGCCTGAGCCGGTTATAAGCGCAACTTTTCCATCTAACATTCCCATGATTTTTTTTTCACACTACAAGATTTTAAATTTTTTATAAAGTTTCTAGAGAAAGAAATTTTCCCTTAACTTTAAATCTTTCATATGAATAAAGGCTATATGCCAGCATTGATAGTGATACCACCATCAACTAAGATTTTTGCTCCTGAAACATAACTACCCGCTTTTGATGCTAGAAAAACAACAGTTCCTTTAATATCATCTCCGTTTCCGAATCTTTTTAGTGGAGTTAGATTCAATAAAGGAATTCCAACCATTTTAAACATCGGACTATTTTTATCTTGGAGGAATTCCATCATTCCCTCCTCCATATTGCCCGGAAGGAGTGCATTAACTCTAATATTATATTTCCCCCACTCAACTGCTAGTGATCTTGTCATCCCTATAACACCAACTTTAGATGTTGCATACGCTGTCATGCCACTTGAAAACCCTATCTGACCATTTAGGCTAGAAATATTTATGATGCTCCCACTTTTTTGCTTTATCATCATTTTCCCTATTTCACGACAGCATAAAAAAGTTCCTGTTATGTTTGTATCAATTACCATTTTCCATCGCTCCATGGTATATGTTTGAGATTGTCCCATATCAGAAATTCCCGCATTATTTACCAGAATATCGCATTTACCATAATGTTCCTTCATTTTAGTTGCCATTTGCTTTACATCATCTTCACTAGTTACATCACACTTAATAGAGATACAATCTCGTCCTATTTTTCTTAGTTTTTCTACAGCATTATTTAGTTTTCCGTGGATATCTCTTCCACAAATTGCTACATCTGCCCCTGATTCAGCCAACCCTTCAGCTGAAAAGTACCCTAGTCCCTTTCCACCACCAGTTACTAAAGCAACTTTCCCTTCTAAGTTAAATAAATCTGATATATGAGTCATAAAATCATCTTAAGTATTGATATTATTAAAAAATTTGGAAATAGAAAAAAAAAGAATAAAATGATTTTTAATACAGAAATCAAAACGTGTTAACTTATGCATCGAGGTTTTCTATGAGAGTTGCGACTCCTTGGCCGCCTCCAACGCATGCATTAGCAATACCATACTTAGCTTTTTTATCTTTTAAAATCCTTGCTAATGTTCCCGTAAGACGTACCATTGTTGCAGCTAAAGGATGACCAATTGCAGTGGAACCCCCCATCACGTTCACTTTTTCCATTGGAATTCCTAATTTGTCCATACAATTCAGAGCTACAATACAGAAGGCTTCATTAATCTCCCAGTAGTCAATATCATCAGCGGTTAAACCAGCATATTCTAAGGCTTTCTTAGATGCAGGAACGGGCCCACGACCCATAGTTGATGGATGTACTCCAGCCCAGCCAATTGATACGACCCTAGCCATTGGTTCTATACCTCTCTGTTTTGCTTCTTCTGCTTCCATTAAACATGCAGCAGTAGCTCCCGCATTTAGAGGAGAGGAGGTTCCAACAGTTATAACACCTTGGTCAGTTCCTTCTCGTTTAACATAACCTTCTTTGCCACCATTTTTCTCTAAATAAAAGGGGCGAGATAATCTAGGTAATTTTGCATGACCCTCCATACTAGATTTTCGGACATTCATGTCTCTATCAACGATCATCGGAGTATTAACATCTCCTGATACATGACCTTCAATCGGAATGATTTCACCTTTAAACCACCCAGCTTCATGAGATTCAAGAGCTAAGTTATGACTTCTAACACCAAGTTTATCCATATCTTCTTTAGTAAAAATTGGCACTTCTTCCTCATACAACTTTTGAGCTGTTTGTAGCATATTGAAAGATGTTCGCATTTCATATTCAGGGTGATAAAATTTACTATCTTTATCCATCATTTTTAGATTAGGGTTAGTCCCAACACCACGAACTCGAGTCATATGCTCAAATCCCGTCGATAGCACAGTCTTACTATTGCCTGTCATAAGTTCCATGATACCGATGTGCATTCCTGAACCTGCTGAACCACACTGCCTATCTAAAGAGAAGGATGGAACTGTTACTGGAAATCCCGCTAAAAATAGAGGGATTCTTCCTCCATATGACCAGTTCTCTAATACTCCTGCTGCTACTCCAACTGAAACTTCATTAATATCTCCTTTTTTAATTCCTTTATCAGCTAATTTCTCGTCAAAGAATTTAACTAATAATTCTGCGAGCAGTTCATCTCCTCTTATCTCACCAAATACATCCCTTTCGGGCTGTTTACCTCTTGAGCGAGAGAATGCCGTACGAGCATAATCAATTAACCATACTTCTTTTAAATCCATTATATTTTCACTCTTGTATAATTTATATTATAGTAAAATGAAATTTTCAATTAAAATTATTCTGTACTGTACTCTTTTGAATAATGGAAACTAAAACAAACAAAAATTAAAAGTATAAATAGAAGAGGATTATATAAAGAAAACTCAACCACCTATAGCAGGTTGTTAAATACATTGTTCAGTTTATAAATCAAAAAACTAATATAACACTCATATCAATAAATAATATTTAAAAATTTAAACTTCATATATATATATTAATATCAATCAATACAAGAAAAAACTTGAAATATAGATTTTAGAACAGGAAGAAATCTAGTAGTCTCGAAATAAGGTTTAAATTAGTAAAAGATAACAAAAATAGGAGAATAAAAATGATAGATTTAACTGTTATGCTGGAAAACGTTCCAGGTAAGCTTGCAGACCTAGGGGAAGCTCTGGGCGGAAATGACATCAATATGGAAGGATTATGTGGATTTCCTATAAAAGATGGAAGCTTTTTAATGCATATTTTAGTTGAAGATGCAACCAAAACTCGGAACATACTCGAAAAAGCTGGTTTTCAAATTCATTCTGAACGTGAAGTAATTGTTCTGACAGGGCGACCAGGGAGAAATGTCCTATTAGAGGCAGGGACAGGTGGGAAAATAGCTCGAAAAATAAGTAGTGTTGGCGTTAATATTGATCTAATGTACTTTGCTGGTCTTAACAGACTTATAATAGGAGTAGATGACATAGAAAAAGCTAAAGCTGCTTTGGGTTGAAAATCAATCCTTAATTTGGTCGAAATGATTGATTTTTTCTGATACTTTCTTCTCGGTCTTACATTTAAAGATTAACAACTGTGAGCCAAGTTTGGAATTTATAAATCACATTTGTTAGAACAAAAATTTAATAAAATCAGAGTATTCATATCTCAAAATAGATATTTTGTGAATTTAAAAATGAATGAGGAAAATAAAAAAGACCGTGTAGAAAGGAACCTTAACAATGATGGGCTCCTGCGTTTTGGTTCTTCTCGGGTTTCTCCTTTGAATGAGCTTGAGTATGTCCAAGGATTAATATCTTCACGCCAAGCAGTTAATCACATAAAATTTGACGAGAAAGGTGATGATCAATCCGAGTGGAATGATGCAGTTCTGAACATAATTAAAGAGTTGAAAGGGAGTCCAAGTTTTTATATGAATCCGATATCCCAATATTTGAAGCTTGCAGAAAAAGGATTAGATTTAAACTCAATTAACCTCGAGGATTTTGAAGAACCCATTAAAGATTTTATAAAACAGAGAGAATACATATTTAATCTTAGAGCTACTTTGATGAGACATAAGGATCTCTTTTTGAGATGGGGTTTATTTGCAAATCAGGTTTTTGTTCATTCAGACATCCCTCCTCGAGAAAAGGAGATTATTATCTTACGCATTGCCTGGCTTTCTCAGTCGGAATATGAATGGGAACATCATGTAGCGGGGGCCAAACAAGCCAAACTCTTTTCTGATGAAGTGATCAAAAGAATTAAGCAAGGTCCAGAGGCAGAAGGTTGGGATTTTTTTGATGCTTCACTTGTTCGAGCGGTAGATGAGCTTTATGCAAAAAATTGCATGTCAGACTCAACGTGGAAAATTCTCTCTGAACGATATAAAACTAATCAACTTATTGAAATACTTTTCATTGTGGGATACTATAACCTGTTGGCATTAACTATGAACAGTCTTGGTGCTCAAGTAGAAGGAATGTATAAAACTAATCAAGAATAGCAACCTTTGAATTTAGAGAGAAGATTTCATAACCAGAATACAATAACCAACCCTACTAGCGGGATTAATGCAGCATAGGGTAAAATCCCAATTGGTGTAAACGTGATCCATAAAAATGCAAACACTAAGTAAGAACTAATTTTAGCTACTTGAAGGTTTGTGATCCAAATACCCATATAAAAAGCCCTATCCTGTGGTGCTCTATTCACTATATACTTGAATCCTCCTGTATATACACATCCCCACGAAAAACCCAAACTGACTTGCCCGATTACGAACAATACAATAGAACCAGTGGCAAAACCTCCTGCATAGCAGAATAAAGTTAAGGCTGACAAGACAAATCCTGATCCAAGCATGGTTCGCTCAGAAATTCTTGGGTTATCAATAACCTTTCCATTGACAATCATAGCAACTACTTGAAATAGAGGGTTGAGAGCGATGAGGACACCTGCTACTGGTATAGGCATCCCTGCATCTTCTATTAGTAGTATACTTAACATCTGGAGGAATGCGATTACTCCGAATTGGCGGAAAAACACGCTGACAAAGAGTATAGATTTAATTTTCCCCCCTTTTCTGACATCTTTAGTATTTTTCTTTTTTTTATCATTTATAAGTCCTTCCTCCCAAACACTTTCAATTTCGCTTTCGTTACTTAGTATGTCTTCTTTCTTTACATCCTTTATAGGAAGTGCAAAAATTAAAGATATTATTGTTATAATTACAAGGAAGAGAATTAAGGAATCTACTCCAAAAATATTTATTATCGAACTTGAAAGAAGCACCCCAATAGTCCAACCAGCGCTTTTAGTTGCGCTAAGTAGAGATAATTGCGTCCCACTAATCTCTGGAATTCCATTATTAACATTTATTTCATCGTTTAGGTTTTTTTTTTCCACTATCTCCGCAAATAAAGCGCTGGATGCAGGCATTCTCATTCCTAATAAAAATCCTCTAAAAAAATTTAGAATACAATAATATATAATATGGGTATACAAGTAAAATAGAGCAAGTAAGATTACTTGAAAAAAGAGTCCCATAATGAAAAATAATTTTCGGTGACCCGTTTTATCGCTTATTTTTCCAAAAAACCATGAAAAAATAGCCATACCAACGCCCATGAACATCATCATTAACGTTATTTCAGGTTTAGAGAACCCTTTTGAGTTATTAAGCCAAAATGGTAAGAAAGCAAAATAAGAATAACCAGCTAAACTCGCAAAAAAGATGGATATAATGAGAGAATATTTATTTCTTGCAGAGCTTTGTGAATTTGATTCACTCTGAATGTTTAATATTTTCAAGTTCTTTTGAGTGTTTTTTAAATAATCTTCTTTTTAGAAAAGTTTGAAAAAATTTATTGTTATCGTTTTCAATCAATAGCTTTACATAATTGAAGGTTTTGCATTTTTTTCATAAAAAAAAGACCACAATTTTTCATGAAACCGGTATTTCACGAATCTTCATCATAACATCCAATAAATGAAGAGTATGGGTTAAATTTTACAGTTTCTAAAATCAAGAAACAATCCTCAAAAAAACACATAAACATAAAAAAAAAAAAATAAGCTTGATGCTTATTTACCTTGGAATTTTGGAGCTCGCTTTTGCAAGAAAGCTGAAACACCTTCCGCTGAGTCTTTTGATGTAGAGTTGAGTGCATAGCTTAGATACTCAAATTGTAAGCCCACGTTGAGAGGAATCTGACTACCGTAATTTATACACTTTTTTGATACGAACAGGCTATTAGTTGCAGCATTCCCTAACCATGAGGCTTTCTCATGTACAAATTCTTCAAATTTATCATCATCAACTAAAAATGAAATATATCCCCACTCATCCATTTGTTCAGCGGTAAAATGTTCACCAAAATATATCATACGGTTGACTCTCATCTTACCAAGATTCCTAATCATTCGTTGAGTACCGCCATTGCCTGGAAAGATGCCTCGTTTAATTTCTGGGAATCCAAATTGTGATCTCCTTGAAGCAATTACAATATCACAAACTAGAGTCAATTCTAAACCACCACCTAAAGCAAATCCATCAACTGCAGCTATTAACGGTTTTGGAAACCCTTCTATCATATCGTAGTATTTGTGTCTTAAATGCATAGCACGACTACGATGTCTTAGATTGGTGAAATCTATACGAGAAGCTCCTCCTCCTGAAAGATCTGCACCCGCCGAAAATGAAGGTTTCTTTGTGAATTCCTTCACACCTCGTAAAACAACACATCGAACACTCTGGTCTAATTCTACACTTTCTAATGCTTCCGCAATCTCTCTAAGCGTTTGAGTTTGAAGAGCATTCAATTTGTTAGGTCGGTTTATTGAAATAACAAGATAATTCCCATCTTCTATTTTCTCTACTTTTAGATGTTCAAACTTTTTTACTTCAGACATTTTTCATACCTACTTTTAATTTCTTAGATTTTGGAATAATTTATTCTAAATTAGCTAGTGTAATAATTAAGGAATAATATTGAAAAAGAATTACGAAAAGAAAATGAATGAAAATAAATTTATTATTGAATCTTAATAGAGCTAGAGGAGACCATTCCAAGCAATTCTTTCATTACTGTATGGGTCTTCCTCAACAGAAATTACCTTATCAAATATTAAAGTTGCTCTCTTTTCCAAATTATAGGGATGTATTTCAGGAATATTTGGATTATTTGGATTTCCAGATCTCGAAAACGAAATCCATACATCCATCATTTTTTCGGATAATTCTTGTGTTTCCTCCGTTTTACGTGCAATCATCGCAAAATCTCTATCCCAGAGAGTATTAAATACAAAACACACTTCTAATCCATGCATTGCTCCAAATTTTCCATCTTTAAAAGGGCTCTTCCATGAGAAGAGATACATATAGGTATTCTTCTGATGTTGAGATTGAGCTTCTGCAAGTCGAATGGCAGGGATTCGAAATTCATAATCAGTACGCATGGCATCAAAAATATCCCTAGGGGTTTTTCTAAGTTGATTGTAAACTCCGATCATCTGTTTAGATTTGTCTTCTCTTTGATTCATAAATTTAGTAATTCTGTTTACTTTAACAAGTAGTTTTTCTTCACTCATTTCAAGTGGCTCTGTAGAAATTGATGTCCATAATTTAAATTCATCCAAATTTGACCCAGTTATTAATTCAATGTCTTTAGCAGACCCATTACTAATTGCATTAATCGGGTGTTCTGGTAGGGTATCCTTATCAACAACCGGTCCCCAAGTAACAACTCCTTTTGCTCTCCGTTTACCTCTCTTCATATTTTGAATAATTTTTTCGAAAGGAATTTTGCGTAATGCATCAATATCACCTTTCTTAATCCCTAATTTGTGGATTAAATCCTCATAGTTCTCCATACCAGTGGCAGGACTATAACTGTTCTTGTGTGCAGCTCCTGATTGAGCAATAGCTCTATGAAACAAACCTTTAGCAGACGGCATTGCGAGTAAAGTAGTCACAGCAAATCCTCCTGCGGAACAACCAAAAATAGTGACATTATCAGGATCACCACCAAATTTTTCGATGTTCTCCTTCGTCCATCTAAGTGCAGCAATAATATCTAACATTCCTACATTCGCAGTCGCATCGGGAACATCAGGTATATAGAGAAAACCGAGAGGTCCAAGACGGTAATTTATACTTACGACTACAACATCTCCTCTCAGAACCAATCTTGATCCATCAGAACCAGAACCACTACCAATAGTAAATCCTCCTCCATGTATCCAGAACATGACTGGTCTTTTATTATTATCAAGTTTCTGAGTCCAAATATTAAGAGTTAAGCATTTAGCTTCATTTTGAGGCATATTTCTGGCATAACGGGCCTCTATTTCAGGAGGAGGCTGAGGTGCGATTGGGCTAAAATTTGTTGCATCCAATACGTGTTTCCACGGTTTAATTGAACTCGGAGGTTTAAACCTAAGATCGTCTATAGGTGGTTCGGCATAAGGGATCCCTTTGAATTTTATTACACCCCTTCTATTATAGCCACGTATTTTTCCAGAAGTTGTTTCTACAACCAAATTGTCATCCATTGTAATCAGAAATATATAGTATATTAAATATTAAGTTAAAAAAAGTTATAATAAATCATCCCAAACAACCCTTTCATCACTATAAGGGTCTTCTACGATAGTAATATCCTTATCAAAAACTATCGTAGCTCTCGTTTGTAAGTCATAAGGGGGTAGGGCGGGGATATTTTCATGATTGGGATTGCCTGTGCGAGCAAATGAAATCCAGGCATCCATCATTTTCTCTGATAACTCTTGTGTTTCCTGCGTTCTGCGTGGATAAACACCCATTGCTTTATCACCCATAAGACCGAACACAAAAGGGAGTTCAAGGATATGCATCGCTCCGTATTTTCCTCCTTCCAAGGGGCTTTTCCAAGTAAATAGATACATAAAAGTATTTGGCTGATGCTGGGATTGGTATTCTGCTATGCGAATTGAAGAGATATGAAAAGTATAATCTGTTAGAATAGCATCTTCTAAATCCCTCGGTGTCTTTCGGGAGTGTCTATATACCTTTAATAACTCTTCAGCTTTGTTTTCATTTTTTTTTAATGCTCTCATAAGCTTCTTAACGGTTTTAGTTAAACCCTCTTCGGTTAATTCAAATGCTTTTGGGTTCCACATAGTCCATAATTTATTTTCATCCAAATTGGAACCAATAAAAATTTTTATATCTTTTGCGTATCCTTTTCTAATAGCTTCAAGCGGGTGTTCTGGTAGAATTATTCCATCAACTACCGGGCCTACCATAGCTTTACTTACTCCTACTCGTTCTAAAGTATTTTGGGTTTTTACAATTTCTTCTGATGGCACCTTATACAAAGCTTTAATAACTCCTTTTTTAATGCCTAATTTCTGAATGGTACTTTCATAAATTTTCTTTCCAGATTCAACTGTAAATCTATTCTTGCGCGCTGCTGTAGATTGTAGTATAGCCTTTTGGAATAAACCCTTAGCAGATGGCATCGCAAGTAAACACGCTACAGCAGAGGCGCCTGCAGATTCACCGAAAATTGTTATATCTTGGGGGTTACCCCCAAATTTTGAGATATTTTCAATTGTCCATTTAAGTGCAGCTACCATATCAAGTAATCCGATATTAGCAGTAGTATCATGTATTTCAGGCATATAAAGAAAACCAAGCACCCCAAGGCGATAATTGATACTTACTACCACAACATCACCTCTTAAGACTAAACGTGAGCCATCTAAAGATCCTCCGTTCCCCGTTAAAAAAGCACCCCCGTGAATAAAGAACATTACTGGTCTCTTTTTATCATCTATCGCTTGAGTCCAGATATTTAAAGTTAAACAGGTTGCCTCATCTTGTTTTCTTGCTTCACCAAACATATTCTCAAGGGATGATGAAGGTTGAGGTGATATGGGGCTGTATTCTAAAGTATCCCGTACACCTTCCCAACTTTCAACAGGAGATGGTGGTTTAAAACGGAGGGATTCTACAGGAGGAGAAGCGTAGGGAATCCCTTTAAATTTCATAACACCTCTTCTACCGTAACCGCGTACTTTACCACAAGTGGTTTCAACTATACAATTTTCTTCCAAAGAAATCACATTTTATTCATATAATTTAGGTTTGAAAATTACCGAAGGTTTTATTTTGTCATTATATAAAAATCCCTCAGCTTGTACTATAGAACCATATTTACTTTGTAAAACTTCCATAGTGTCAACATCCAGGGCATACATCGGGCATGCATCAACACAAATTGTTTGTTTTCCTTGGTCTAACCTTTCAACGCAGAGATTACATTTACGCATTTTAGCATTTTCAGCTGACCCAAACTGAGGTGAATCCCATGAGCACGCTTTTAAGCATTTAGCACCACATTCTTTCTTTCCTATGCATTTTTCTTGCTCTACAACCACTATTCCATCAGTTTCTCTCTTTGCAATTGCATTTGCAGGGCAAACTTTTACACACGAAGGATCAACACAATGATTACAAGCCATTGCGAGATAAGCCATGAATAAATTTGGGAATTCTCCCTTTTCAATAGCTGTTATACGCATCCAATTTTCTTCCCCTGCATCAATGTCATACCAATCCTTACACGCAACAGAACAAGTATAACAACCAGTGCACCTTGTTTGGTCAAAATAAAATCCAATCTGCTTCATTGTATTCCCTCAGATTTTGTTGTAGGTGATAATTCTACCTGAACAAGAGAACTATTCATCGGAAATGCACCACCTGGAGAACGAGAATCCTTTGTTAGAACATTACCACATCCCCCAAGGTCTACACCATCTTTATCAGGATTATACCATGCTCCCTGAGTAACGACAACTACTCCAGGCATAACTCGATTCGTAACATTAGCAGGGATACGGATTCTTCCTCTATCATTAAACGCGTCTATTAAATCCCCATCTTTTATGTTTCTTTCTTTTGCATCAACAGGATTAATCCACACGGTTTGTGGTTCTATTTCTCTTAACCATGGGACCATGTTCAAACTTGAGTGAGTCCTCCGTTTATTATGAGGTGTGAGAAGTTGTAGAGGGTATTGTTTTGCCAAAGGAGCATCATAATGCTCCTCGTGGCTTAAATATTTAGGGATTGCTGGCATATTAGGAACGTTTAATTCTGCTATATGGTCACTATAAATTTCAATTTTTCCTGATAATGTTGGAAACGGATTATTCTCTATATCTGCTATTTGTTCTTTAAAAGCAACAAAGGGCTCATCTACTTTTACCTTGGTAAACCCATCTTTTTTCATTTTATCATAACTTTTAATATCTTTACGAGGAGATGTGAAAACTCTTAAGATTTGATCTTCTGTCAAACTTAAAAGACCGGGTTGAATGTTCAATTTTTTAGCTAGTTCTTTACATATCTCTAAATCCGATTTAGACTCATACATAGAATCTATAGCTTTATTCAAATAAATATAATAAGGTGCACCAAGCCAAGGTACGGCAATATCATTACGTTCCATAAATGTATTAACTGGTAATAAAATATCTGCAAATTTCGCAGTAGGGGTCATAAATTGTTCATGAACTACAATAAATTCGAGAGATTTTAACGCTTTTACACCCTTATTTACATTGCAATATTGATTTAAACGATTTTCAGCAGCGATGTAGGCTAATTTTAAGTCAGCAGGATATCCACCTTTTTTGCCAAGTAATATTGCATCATAATATTCGTTAAAATGAATACGGGAACTTGCCGGATTGGTGCCACCTCTTAATTTATAAAGACTATCTTTTCGAGGTGGTGCCCCATGATCCACAGGATTGCCTCTTGGTGTCTTTCTCTGAGTCATTTTCTTTTTTTCTTCTGAAGATATGGGTCCTGTCTTTTTCTTTTTATCTGAGGAAACCGTCTCACGACTATAATATGCTCTCATGAACCCAGATGCATATCCTCCATTAACACCGATATTTCCAGTAATAGTACATAAAACATTAGCAGCTCTTGAATACTGCTCTCCTCTTGCAGTACGGGCAGGACCCCATCCTGCTAAAAGCGCTGCGGGTTTATTCTTTGCGTATTCCCGGGCTAGGTCTTTGATTGTTTCGACAGGAATAGTGGTAATTTCTTCTGCCCATTCGGGGGTTTTAGGAATATCATCATCTTCACCCATCAAATAAGCTTTATATTTTTCAAATCCTACAGTATATTTTTCAATAAAGGCTTTGTCATGCAGATTTTCAGTAATGATTACATAAGCCATTGCATTGAGCATTGCTGTATCAGTTCCAGGCCTAATTGGTATCCATTTTTCCGCTAAAATTGCAGCTGAATCTGTAAAAATTGGGTCAATAACAATAATTTTAATTCCTTTTTCTCGAGCTTTCGCAAGCATTAACGGTGTTCCAGGGTCCCATACTGTATTAGCAGGATTCCAACCCCACATTATAATTAATTTAGAATTAAGTAAATCTTCCCGGGCACTTCCTGTCATCATTGTTCCATAAGTAGCCATTGATGCAAACAGAGCTCCTTCGTATGAAGGTATACCCCACATCCGAGTATAACCTCCAAAGTTATTTAACATTACACCTACGGGTGTGACTCCATGGAGCATACCTTGGTTTCCTGCTCCAGGCACAAAAAGAATTGAAGAATTTCCATAATTATCCTTAATTTCCTTTAATTTATTTGCTACGGCGTCTAATGCCTCATCCCATGAAACTCTTTCAAATTTCCCTTCGCCTCTCTCACCAATGCGACGCATGGGATATTTTAATCTATCAGGAGAATAAAGTTTCTGTCGGTAAGCCCTACCTCGAGCACAAGCTCTTAATTGAGGTTCTTCGCCATTATCTGTCTCAATCCGTATAATTTTCCCATTTTTAACATGTACTTTAAGAGGACATCGACCTCCACAATCATGACAACATCCAGTATTAACAATTTTTACATCCGTATCCTTATCTACTATTTGATTATCACTCATAATCTTGATTAAGAAAATTTTATAATTACCAAAAATCTTGTATTGTTTTAATTCTTAATGTGAATTCTATGTTATATTTAACAATTTTTTCTAAATCAATGTGTATTCTTGGTCAAACTATCAATTAAGGATTTTTATCAATGAAATTTTCTATAAGCGTTACTACAATTTTAAAGGATACTAAAATATATATATCGCAACGGGATTCATGAAGCTAACATTACCCCATTTATTGGTAGCTGAAAAAAAAGAACTAAAGATGATTTTTTTAGAATTATATTAAAGATAGAATTACTGAAAAATAATAAAATCATGCAAAAAAATTTAAACTTGATTACCTATTAAATTTATAAAATAATTATGACAGACATTAAATTTCCCATTTCAGAACATCTAATAGAAAGAATGAAGAAATATCCTGAAATTGATTGGGAAAGGGTGGCTAAAAGCGCTGTAAAAAAATATTTACAGAAGCTTGAGGTTACAGATAAATTATTTTCAAACAGCACAGTAACCTTTGAAGACGCTGAAAAGATGGGGGATGATATTAAACAAAAAATGTGGGAAAGACATAAACTTTACTTTGAGAATATCGAAGAATGAAGTTAATTTTAGATTCTAATGTCTTTTTTTCTGGGATAATTTAATTATTTTTGTTTTACTTGATGCCTCTATTTTCTTTTTTGAATTAGTAATGTTTTTATTATAGATTATTACCTGAGCTTCAATTTAATTTAATTAGTAGTAAAAGAAGGAAAAAATGATTTCCTTTAAATTATGCATTCTAAAGAAATTAAGACCTAATACAATTTTTATAGTTAAAAAATATAAATGTAAAATTGTAATTTATTAATAGCATTAAATAATTGTAGGTAATTTCTATATTAAATCGCGAAAGTGATAAGCTTTTAACTGGTCAAGAAATGGCAGAATTCCTTATTCGAAATTTAAAACATCTTTTTGAAGAAAATAAAGTAGATTTTGCTTATCTTGGTGGATCATGGGTTAGAGATGAACACAAATGGTGGAGTGATATAGATATTTTCATCTCTGTTCCCAACTACCTCACGTTATCTTCTAAAACACAACTAGATTTTTTAACCCACTTACATGTAAAATCCACGGATTTAACTAATTATGAGGAAATCGAGATCTCGGTATTTGAAACTCTTCCCCTCCATGTTCAATTTAATGTGTTTGCCAATGGATTTTTAATATATGAAAAAAAACTAGATGTAAGTTCACTTTTTCTGGAAAAATTACTGCCTCTTTACTATGATCACATGATTTGGTATAAAAATTTACTAAATAATTCAGAATATATTTCCTCATCGAAGTGAAAAAAACCATGATTGATTTTTCTTGGATTCGCGAAAAGCTTCTTTCGAGTAAAAAGTATTGGCCTAAATTAGAGGAAATAATAATAAAAACTTCAGATGATTTAGAAACAGACATTGATCTCCAATTAAAGGGCGAGAGAATCTTTGAAATTTTAGGCCATCTCATCCTTGATATTTGTACACATATTATAGCTCATAGTAAAGAACCTCCTCCTCAGACTTATTCTGATTGTATGAAAAAATTAGGCAAGTTAGATGTTATCACCCCTCGAACAGCTGAAAAGACAACATCCCTAGTAAAAATGAGAAACATCATAGTTCATCAATATGACAACATCAATTATCATTTATTATTCGATGGATTATGCGAATTACATAAAGATTTTCCACAATTTCAAGAAGAAATCCTTACGTGGATTGATTCTCAAGAGAATAATGAGAAAAAAAACTCAAATACAAATTAAAAATAGCAGTTAATGATACTTCATAAAAGAAAGCTAATATTGTCTTTATTCATTATTTAATCCTAAATTATATTGGTTAATTTATTATTTTTATTCACCATAAAAATAAGAATAATAAGTAAGGAAAAAGAATATTCAATAGATGTCGAATCTAATTTTTAGTTAAACCTATTAAATAAATCAATCCCTCAGGAAGATGTTCTCGCCAAGCAATGTATTCATGCCCTCCAGGATATTCCTTGAAACAAAATTCATATCCCTTTTTTTTAAGCATATCATGGAAATTCCCGACCTGGTATTTTGTCCGATTTTCGAGGCTTCCCACATTTATATAAAATTGGAGAGGTAACTTTTCACTTCTTAAATATTGACTTACTAACCACTCCTCTTCTTTTTCATCTTCAGGGGTCCACCATCGAAGATAATATTTTCCATAAAATTTGAGTACTTGTTGAAACCAAGGATTACCGGGGGTCCAACCAAAAAAACCTGATTGAGCTAAAATTTTTCCAAACAATTCTGGATATTTATAACCAATAAATGCCGCTCCCAATCCTCCTGAACTACTACCTATTAGTACGGATTTATTCGCTTCTGAGGTAACATAATAGTTTTCTTGTGCCCAAGGTAAAAGTTCTTTTGCAACAAAATCAGCAAAAAGAGGATAACAGTTTAAATCTTTCCCTCGTTGAAATCCCGCATAATTATGAATAAAAATTGCGACTACAGGCGGGATTTTTTTCTTATCTATTAAATTGTCAAAAATTATTGGTGGTTGTGTAAAATCTAGGAACGCTTTCCCATCAAAAATCACTAAGAAATGATATCTTTCCCCATTGGTATTGTAATTTGGTGGCGTATAAATCCAGATTCTTCTAGTCATTTTTAGGATGTTACTATAGAAGTCTTCCTGCTTCAAATCACCAGCAGGAACGCTTTCGTTTAAAACAGACCAAGATCTCGTTTTACCATCAGGCATTTCAAGAACTGAATATTCAATTTTAAAATGTCTTCCTTCTCTTCTATATCTTTGTACAAACCGTTTTGAGTTGAAAGGATCTGGTGATAAAGTCTTCGCGTTAATCATAATATTTTCATAAAATCTGGTAAACCTTAAAGAGTTGTTTTTACTAATCGAATAAATAGTTAGAGTCCCATTTAGAACTTTAAAGGATTTATGAAAGATGTTCGTATTTTCAATCTTTTCGCAGACATTTTCGGATATAACATCATCTTGATTTGCCAATGCGGTTATTATCACAACATTTCTTGTATCATCATTTGCTTTGACCACAAATGTAACTAATTTATGATTCTCATCATTCTCAATAGGTTCAATCAAAGGTGTACCATTTTCTTCAATTTTACGCCAAAAATCTTCAAGTCCTGACTTAACTCCTGATTTAATATCATTTCTTATTTGGGTTATTGTCGGACTTATCAGATCCCTTCCCATTTTCATAAGATATCCCAATAAAGTTATTAAAAAACTTTCACTTAGTTAACTAATTATATTATTTATCACTCTACTGTTATTCTAATGTAATAACGATGATAAACTTTTCTAATTATGAATAGGAGGATTTATATTGATCCGAGATGAACTAATAAGTAAAATGGATAACCGAACATTATCCGCTACCGATTTAAATGAATATTATGGAATTTATACAAAAATTGCAAATGAATCTGAAGAGATACGAAGCTTTTGCAAAGATTGGGATGTTATAATCTTTTTTAGTATAGGCAGCGAAGCAGATCATTGGATTAGAATAGAAAATAATCAATTTTCTTTTGGGATGGGTAAAATTGATAACCCTGATGTGATTTATAAAATTGCTGCTAAGAATTTTCTTGATATTTTGCAATGGGTTAATGATTATCTATTCTCTCTTTTCTTTGGTATGTTGATTGTAGAAAAGGGAATTCCTGATTCTGATAAATTTATTTGGATTGATTCTAAAATTCGAGGCAAGATGTTAAGTAAAATCAATAAAATTAAAACAAATTATGAAGTAAAGGACAAGTATACTTTATCCTATGAAGACTATCTTTTATTGGTGGAAAGAATTCGGTTAAAACTTAAAAAGTTTAGTGAATTAAAAGAAATACCATGGTATATTGCTAGTCCTGAAAGTAAGGATTCTATAGGACTTCGAATCGAACAAAGAGCTAATGAATATCCTGATAGAATGATGATGTACTATGAAGAAGAAAAATACACAAACAAAGAATTTAATGAATGGATAAACCGGTACGCAAATTATTTTCTGAATAAAGTAGGTTTAAAAAAAGGGGATGTGGCTGTAGTTTTTCTTGAAAATCGTTCAGAGATAATGTTCGTCATAATTGCGATGGCAAAAATCGGTGTTATTTCTTCATTGATTAATACTAGACAACAAGATCAAACTTTAATTCATTCGATGACTCATGCTCCAGGAAAAGTCTTTATCATAGGGGAAGAGTTAATTGATCCATTCTTAGGCATTCAATCAAGATTAAATTTAACAGATAATCAATCCCAAAATCTGTATTTTGTACCAGATAAAGAAAAGATGAATATTCCAGAAGGATTTATTAATTTAAAGGAGGAAATTAAAGATTCTTCAACAATTAACCCTCCAACAACTCCAAAGATACTGGTGAAAGATCCCTATTCTTATATCTTCACCTCTGGGACTACTGGATTACCAAAAGCTGCGGTAATCACTAATGGACACACAATTAGTTCTGCCTACTATTGGGGTTATATTGTTATGGATATGAACCCCGATGACGTCACTTATATAACAACACCGATGTTTCATTCAAATGCTATTAACATAGGATTTGCTTCAGCATTAGGTGGTGGGGGAGCAATTGTTATCAGACGTAAGTTTTCAGCAAGTAATTTCCTAAAGGATGCTCGAAAATATGGCTGTACTGCCTTTAATTACGTTGGGGAAATCTGTCGTTATTTATATAACCAACCTCCTAGAGATGATGATAAAGACCACCCAATAGTTAAGTGTGCCGGAAATGGTATTAAACCAGAATTTTGGATGGATTTTAAAAACAGGTTTGGAATAGAAAGAATTCATGAACAATACGGTGCGACTGAGGCATTTATTCCCAATTTTGCTAATATCTTTAATCTTGATAAAACTGTTGGTTTTTGCTCAAGACCTTACGCTATAGTAAAATACGACGTTGGGGAAGATGAACCAATCCGAGATAGAAATAACCATATGATTAGAGTAGAACCAGGAGAGATTGGCTTATTACTTGGTCCCGTTGATCCGAATACTTTTTATATGTATAAAGATGAAAAAGCTACTAAGAAGAAAGCTTTTCGAAATGTATTTATTGAAGGTGATATGTGGGTAAATACGGGAGATTTACTACGAGATATAGGATTTAGGCATGCAATGTTCGCAGATCGTCTAGGAGATACGTATAGATGGAAAGGAGAAAATGTATCAACTGAAGAAATGGAAATAATTATCAATTCTTATGATCAAATAGAATATTCATGTGCTTATGGAGTTTTAATACCCGGTACAGAAGGGCGTGCAGGAATGATATCTGCAATTAAAAAAGGAGATGAGAAATTTGATATGGATAAATTCTATAAATTTGTAAATGAAAAAATTCCCTCGTATGCAGTCCCAATATTCATTCGGATTAAAAAAGAATTTGCAACGACAGCAACAGATAAAGTCCAGAAAACTAAATTAAAACAAGAAGGTTATGATATTAGTAACGTAAATGATCCAACATATGTACTACTGCCAAGATCCTCTACATATATACCATTGACAAAAGAAATTTATGATGGCATACAAGCAGGAGAATATAGGTATTAATTTTTTAAATTTAAGGTGTATTGCTGATAAAAATACCCCGCTTTAATTAAGACAAGGAAATTTTCGAAAAAATCGGAACTATCTTTAAAACAGTTAATTAAAAAGGCTCTCATTTAAATTCTCGCACTCTAAGATAAAAAGCACCCAGAAAGAATACAACAATAGGGAATATAGTCACATAGATCTGTGCAGACACTAAATTTAATTCCTCTGGTGTGGCAAAATTAACGTGATCTGGCAATATGGAGTTTGCGATTTCATACAGATTATTTTGAGGGATGAATGGACTATCACTCAGAAAAAACATACTAACAAAAAATAGCTCAAAAATCGCTACTATGAAGCACAGAAGCAATCCACGATTACCAATCATCCCTACTAATAGAAAAGTTCCAGAATATATTATTGTGACCAGAAGGAGAAAAATGGCGACCCTTCCAAACACATGTAAATTTTCTCCGATACCCGCAAACAACCCATTTGTTGCGAATGCGTGAGTGAATAAAAAATAGGCGAAATAAAGTATTATATTCACGCAATAAACTGTAATGTTTACAACGATCCATCTACTGAACCAATATACCTCGCGTTTGATTGGCTTAATGAGGTACAGTTCTATCGAATGGTCCGAGATCTCATCAGCACTAAGAGGAAGACACATCAATAAACAACCAAAGATGAATACTGTAGGAAATAACATCTCAAAAACAACATCGACGAACGCCTCATCCGGATGATCGAATGCTATACTCCCTCCCTCCTGGAGTATTACGACAGGAAGGAATATCATAACTAAAGCTACGGAAATTAGCCATTTTTTACTATAGAGTAAAGTTTTGAAACCAATTTTGATACTATTAATCAATTTATCTTGTTGATTAAGTACCATTTCTTTAACATTTTTTTCACGTATTTTTTCTTCAATATATTGAGCTGAGTTAATTTCTTCTTTCGTATTAGTCATATTATCACCTATTATCCTACTGTTAGCGATTTATATAAGTTTTCAAGCCCCTCATCAGTAGCTTTTATCTCTCTTATTGGAATTTCATGATCACAGGCGAGATCGGTCACCAAGCGATAGAATTCTCTCGGATCATTTGTTAGAACTATGAGTTGACTTTCATTTGAATGGATATCTTTTTGAAATCTAATTTGTGATATGGTTTTTTCATCTGTGTTATTAATTAGCAATGTAGACAATTTTTTTGGATCCTTTACTGTAATTTGGATGGAGTGTGGTTGATCTTCAATCATCTCTCGAATACGAATTGGCGAACCTTGAGCGATCGTCCTACCCTTATACATTAAGATAACTATCTCAGAAAATTTCTCCATTTCAAAAAGGATGTGTGATGAAATGAAAAATGTAGAATTATACTTCCGGATATAGTCCTTAAATAAATTAACCATATTTCTTCTAACGATGGGATCTAAACCATTGAAGGGCTCGTCTCCGATTATAAGTGCTGGTTTATGAATTAGAGCTTGCCCAATCTTCATTCGTTGCTTCATTCCCTTACTAAATTTATGGATCCGTTTATCAGCTACATCCTCCAAGCCAATCTCTTTTAAAACCTCATCTGTTCTACGAATTGCTTCCTCTTTCGTAAGGTGAAAACGCCCAAGCCAATAATAATAATCTCGAGCTTTCATCCATTTTGGAAAGAGTTCTCCTTCTGGAATATATCCTAATATATGCTTTAAACTAGAATTGTAAAAGGGATTTTTTCCAAATAAAGTAACTCTTCCTTTTTGTGGTCTGGTCAAACCCAATATCATTTTGATTGAGGTTGTTTTTCCCGCTCCGTTCGGGCCTAAAAATCCCGTTATTTTTCCTTTCTCAACAGAAAAAGAAGCTCCACTAACCGCGACCACTTCTCCAAAAGATTTTGTTACATTGTCGAGTTTAGCTATAATATTAAAATTTTTGGAATTTTTATTCATTTATAATTCCTCCGTTGTCGTCTTCCGTATTTTATACACTAAAGTTAACGTCAAAATCAAGATAATTATAAAGGCTACAAGAAATACATGCCAATACTCTAGACCAACACCATTATTAAGATTGAGTTCGACAGATGTAAATATACCTCCCCCTACACCTAAATCATAATCACCCAAGCAAACATAGGCTAATAAAACCAGGAAGTTCGACGGAGAAATTAATAATAAAATTTCACTATTAGGTATTCCAATGCGAATCATTTCCCCTATTATTGAGCCAAAAACGAAAAATATGAAAAATATGAGGCTAGCATAAGATCTTTTTTCAACAAAAATCGACAGAACAAGAATAAATAAACCAATTATTATTGAAATCAATATACAATATGAAATCATGCCCAGATAATAATCTAAATAATTAAGTTGATTTTCTCCTAAGGCTTGTACGAAGAGCAGCCCCTTTAAAAATAGAGGGAGGAGGACTAATAGATTTATATAAAGTACAATTGCTCCTACCTTTCCTATTACGTATTCTCTCTTTGATAAACGAGATAAATAGATTTCTATTACTTTTCCTTGTTTATCATCAGCGAAAAACCCAGAACCCGCGAGACCTATTACCATTATCAATAATATGCCTAATCCCGTTAAACTACCCACACTTATGGAAATCCCCCCAGAACTTGGAGTAATTAAAGGAGAGAGAGAGAGATAACTAGCAACGGACTCGTTTAATGCGTCACGCATCGCTACAACATTTCCAAATGGTATTAGTGCTGTTATAATAATTGTAAAAAAACTAAAAACAAAGGTGATTGTCATTAAAAGTCTAGCAAATTTGCTTTTACGCCAAGTGGATATCAATTCAAATCGCATTAAATATAAAACTCGTTTCCATCGGGGTTCGAATTTACCTTCAAATGGTCTATAAGTAAATTTTTGTAGAAATTCAGTTGAACTTGAATCAGTTTGAAATTTTTCTTCTTTCATTTTTCATTATCCCTCTGATTTTTTGCTATTTCTGCAAGGAATACATCTTCTAAAGATTGTTGATACGGTGTCATCATTCTAATATTCATTCCATTGTTTCGGGCTATGTTGAAAATTGATAAGTATTTTTTATCATCTTCTCTCTCAACATTGCAACTTATCGTCTCGGAAACATTTGTTACCTCAAAATCATTTTCTTGTAATAATTTAGCAAATTTATTAATGTTCCCTCCATTCACACGAATTTGTAAGTTAATTATCTTGTCTTTTTTACGTAGTATAGATCTTAGCTCTCCTTGAATCACCATTTTTCCTAAATTCATTATGACTACAGAACTAGCTGTTTTTTCGACGTCATGTAATAAGTGGGATGAAATCAAGATATTTTTACCGTGAGTGCTTCCAAGGTCCGAAATGAGATTGAGAATTTGCTCATGAGAGTCAGGGTCACATCCAGCCGTCGGCTCATCAAGAATTAAAAGCTCCGGATCGTGTACTAATGCCGTCGCGAGTTTTACTTTTTGCATCATACCTTGACTAAAATCATTCATATCTCGATATCTTGCCTCTCCTAATCCCACATAATGTAATGTATCAAAGGCTCTTTGCTTTGCTGCATTTCGAGATAATCCTGCCATGGTCGCCATGTGAGTAACATACTTCATCGCAGAAACTTTCAAGATCTTAGTGTCGACCTCTGGTTGATAGCCGATTTTATCTTTGACGGCTAATATGTCTTTAGGAAGCTCATAATCAAAAAACTTAATAGAGCCACTTTTAAAAGGGTGAATACCAAGAACAGTCCTAATAAATGTAGTTTTTCCCGCACCATTTGGACCTAATAACCCAGTAACTCCCTTTGGTATGTTACAAGTAAAATTATCAAGAGCAAGAAATGATCCATAACTTTTGACCAACTCCCGGATAACTAAAATGTTTTCCATATTCTTATTTCTTTTTGTTTTCAAACACCTTAATATAAAAGATATGATCCAAAAAATAAAAGAGATCTAGACCAATTTTTATAATTATAATAACTTCAATAAAATAATCTTTTTCTCACTATTTTTATTCTTTATTTTAAAATGATTTTACTTAATATGGTAAACTCAATTCTAAATGAGATTCCTGAGCCAATTTATATTCAATTACTAAATAACTCGGAATATGTGTTGTTAACAAAAGAAGTTTATAAAAAAATTCTCAGCGAAGGATATCGTTTTTAAATACTGTTTTTACCCATAAACAAGAAGTTTTATAATTTTATTCAAATTCTTTAAAGTAATAATTTTAGAATTCAATAATAAAAAAGTGATTCAAAATGTCAGAAGCTATAGATGAAAGATATAAGAATGCCGTTCAAGTAATTAATAGCGCTGGAGGTTCTCCTGTTCCTGTTACTGATAATACCATCGCAATATTAAAGTACATTGTAAAAGAGGAGCATTTAGATTTTATAATGGCTTTTAAAGCTAAACGATCTCAAACCATGGAACAGATAAAAGAAAGTACTAAGTTATCTGAAGATGAAATTAATAGACACGCTGAAGCTTTAGCGAAAATGGGATTAATTATGAATCAACCCAGTCGTTCTGGTTTGATGATATTTCGGTTAATGCCATTTGTTAACGTAGGTGTTTATGAATATACGTTTATGAAAAAGCTTGAATATAATGAATGGGAAAAGAACTTAGCCCAATTATACAAAAAATTAAATGAAGAATCCGCAGGGAGAATGTTAGCTAATTATGACTCAATTGTAAATAACTTTCTACCTAATATGCGCCCAATTGACAGAACCATACCTTATACTGAAAATTTTGAAACAGGAGACGCTATAAATATTGTCATTGATAAAGAAATTGAAGTACCAGAAGAAAAGATAATTACTGCTCAAAAAGTTGAAGAAATAATCCAAAAATTTGATGAAATTGCCGTTGGTCATTGCTATTGTCGACATTTCCGTGATTTAATAGATGAATCATGTAAGCAAACCGATATGCGAGAAAATTGTTTTACTTTTGGAAAATCTGCTCGTTATACAACAGAACAAGGTTTCGCTAGAATGATCTCTAAAGAAGAAGCTTTAGAAATCTTAAAAAAATCTGAAAAAGATGGCTTAGTTCATAAAGCTTATCATCCAAACATGGATTTCAAACGAGAAGAAGATAGTATATGTAACTGTTGTTCAGATTGCTGTGGACAAGCAAAAAATATAACATCTAATCTCTCCAGTTTTGTAGCACAAGTAGATCATGAACTTTGTAACGGATGTGGGATATGTGTTGAGAAGTGTTACTCAGGTGCTAAAGAATTAAATGACGAAGAAAAAGCTGAAACCTTAGAAGAACGTTGTATAGGGTGCGGGATATGTGCTGCTTTCTGCCCTGAAGGGGCTATCTCCTTAGTTCAAAAACAGAGAGTAGTAAGGTTAGCTCCTCCCCGTTCTAACTTTGAATAATTATTTTTTATTTTTTATTTCAATTTTTGTTCTATTAGATTAGACTATGAATATCCATTTCTAAAATCTGTATTAGTTAATTCTGATGACTTTCAGTTAAAGAATTTGGGGAATAGTGGTAATAATGTATCCACTAACCAAAATTTTTATTTAACCATTAATTTGAACCGTTATGGTTGATATTCCTCCCGAAATAAAGTGGTTTGCTAAATTATATCTCCAAGAAACTAAATATATCCGACCAGATTTGCTTGATCTGTTGAGAATTAATGTAATCGAAAACTACAACTCTTTTGTTGAATATGGAAAAATTTATGAAAAAGAGAAAGATGAAAATTACATTGATGCGTTCAAGCGGCAAGACTCAAGTTTTATGTATAGATGGGGAAAATATCAAATCGAGAGAGCTGCAATAAGGAACCCTTTGCCTAACGATGTTAAAGTTAAGCACGAACTAAATGAATCCATGAGAGGCAACTGGATTGACGTCCCTGAAGCGAACCAAGACCATGTCATAATGTATATTCATGGAGGTGCTTATGTGGGGGGATCAATAGACGCACTATTACTCCCATATCGAGTAGCAAAGGCTACAGGCGTGAGATTGATCAATGTCCATTACGGTTTAGCCCCAAGACATCCGTTTCCCGAGGGATTGGATTATGTTTTTCGTGCGTATAAATGGTTGTTAAATGATTTTAAACCTCAGAATATAATTATAGGTGGTGAATCTGCAGGTGGGGGATTAATACTCGCATTGTTATTAAAACTAAGGGATGATTCTCTACCACTCCCCGCTGCAGCTTTTGGTTTTGCACCATGGACTGATTTAGCATTTCAAGGTGCTTCATATAAGGTTAATGCTAAGAGTGCGGCAACATTACATGAAATAGGACTTCGCACAAGTGTCAAGATATACTTATCAGGCTCAGAAACTGACCCTTTTCATCCTTATGTTTCACCTGTTTATGCCGATTTGGCAGGTTTACCTCCATTATTAATTCATGTTGGTGGGCTTGAAATTTTTGTATCTGATGCTGTTCAATTGGCAGAAAATGCCCGAGTTGCAGGAGTGAAAGTTACTTATAAAAGAAATGACGGAATGCCGCATGTTTTCAGATGTTGGACTTTTCCCTTCCTGAAGTAAAGGATTCATTTAATGAGATTCGTAAATTCGTACAAGGAAAGTTCAATCTCTAATATTGGAAATTTGGATTACTATAAAAAAAGAAAAAAAAAATAAATTTGTATAAAAAAATCTTACATTTCCAGCTGAATCTTAACTCCCACCACTTTCGCTCTTAGAAGCTTTAGCTTTTTCTTCTGCTTTCTTTTGCTTCTTTTGCTTCTTTGCCAATTTAGGATCTCCAAATGATGGGGTAGCTTTTGAACCCTTTACCGGTAATATGCATGTTCCATCTTTCTTTTCAGAACCTCTAGAAGCTACCATACCGGTTTTTTGATTAAAATGTAGTTCCAAGCGCCAATTATTATATTCATCATCTTCTTTCCCTTTTCCCTTTTTTTTTTTCCATGTTGGCAATTTAATCTTAAAGGGATATTCTTTTTTCTCACCTGACTTTATTTTCTCACCAGAAGCAATGTTCCATTGTTCTAATTCTTTTTTTTGATCTTTCCAAGATTCAGTTTCTTCCCCAGATTGAGGATCTCTACTAGTGACTAATGCTGTATACATATCATACAATTCAATAAACAACTTTTTTAACTTCTTATCCTTTTTTTCTCCGTTGGTTATTATAATCTTGCCTTCAATTTCATCATTGGGTTTAACAATTAGCGGAGGATTCTTAATCTCATATGTCACATGAACTTTTGTTCCAACCATAATTTTTACACCAAAAATGTAATATATTCAGTATATTTAAAAATAGTGTATATAGAACTGATCAATTAACATCCTTTAAAAGAGCAAAAATCTCCAAACCTAGGGGTAAATTAATAGTTATTAAAAAAATTTATGTTCGGTTTATTGGTTTTCCGTTATCATCATAACGATTTGGATATCCATCAGCCCAAGATTGCATTATTTCTTGATGTGGAGCGTCATTATAAACTCCATGATCCTTAACGTATTCTA
>SDBU01000998.1_pt1 | contig 41426 bp, 27 predicted proteins | sample 2277071 | NCBI WGS metagenome assembly SDBU01 (sample SAMN10397929, study PRJNA504765) | marine sediment metagenome | isolation source: marine sediment core GS08_GC12, 126 cmbsf | place: Arctic Ocean: Gakkel Ridge, Loki's castle | collected 2008 | reverse complement strand
GCGCTGCCTGGAAGAATCATTCAGGGAATACGGAGAGGAGGTTCGAACAATCCTGTTTTTATGATGGATGAAGTGGATAAGATTGGTGCTGATTTTCGAGGGGATCCTTCTTCGGCCCTTTTGGAAGTGCTCGACCCTGAACAGAATAATTCTTTCCGGGATCATTATTTAGGTGTTCCCTATGACCTGTCCAATGTCATGTTCATTACGACAGCAAACCTTCTCGATCCTATCCAACCGGCATTTCGCGACCGGATGGAGATCCTTCATCTTCCGGGATACACAGAAGAAGAAAAACTTCAGATCTCGCTGCGGCATCTGGTCCCCAAACAGATAAAAGAACATGCCCTCAATGAGAAAAGAATTTCCTTTACCAAAGGAGCCATCAAGCAAATAATCTCCCTCTATACTAGAGAGGCGGGTGTCAGGAATTTAGAAAGAGAAATTGCTTCTATTTGCCGAAAGGTGGCAAGGAAAGTGGCTGAGGGGCGTGATATCCTATTCAGGATCACATCCCAGAATATTGAAAAATATCTTGGCCCTGCCAAGGTATTCAGAGATCAACTTTTAAAGGCAGATCATGTCGGAGTGGCGATAGGGGTTGCGTGGACGGCGGCAGGGGGAGAGATACTTTTTGTCGAGGCGACAATGATGAAGGGCAAAGGAATTTTATCACTGACAGGATCTTTGGGCGATGTCATGAAAGAATCAGCACAGGCAGCACTGAGTTATGCGCGGACTCATGCCAAGGAATATGGGATTGATGCGCAAATATTTTCGAAAAATGATTTTCATATTCACATTCCTGAAGGAGCCATACCCAAAGACGGCCCATCAGCCGGTGTGACCATGGCCACGGTTCTTCTCTCGATATGTACAAACAGGATGATCAAATGGGATTTGGCCATGACAGGAGAGATAACTCTTAGAGGCCATATTCTCCCCGTTGGAGGAATCAAAGAAAAAGTTCTTGCAGCCCAACGTGCTGGAGTAAAAAAGGTTATTCTCCCTCTCTCGAACAAAAAAGATTTGATCGATCTCCCCAAGAAGGTCATTAAAAATATAGAATTTATTTTTGTCGAAAAAGTTGACGAAGTCTTTTACCATGCCTTCTCTGACCCCATAAAGCCAAGAAATATGAAGACTAGGACCTCTTGACAGCTCTTTACCTGAATAATTAATGCAAGGATGTGGATAGGTAATTCCCTTCGAAAACGATTTCTGAAGGTCCTCCCTGGTAGACTTTTTCTTTATCCCATTCCACAATGACACTTCCCATAGATGTTCTCACCGTTACTTTTTTGTCCGTATAGTCCTTGAGGATGGACGTAACAGCAGCTGCGCAGGAACCGCTGCCCGAAGACAATGTTTCACCAACTCCTCTTTCCCAAAAAAGAACTTCGATTTCATTCCTGTTCAAGACTCGAATGAATTCGACATTTGTTCTTTTGAGGAAAAAAGGATGCAGTTCTATTTCTCTGCCTATCTGATGCCATTCGATCCGTGCTGGAAATCGGTCAACAAACACGGCACAGTGTGGATTTCCAAGGGAAACGACGGTCACAGAATAGACTTTTTTATTGATAGAAAGGGGATAGTCGATTATCTTTTCATGGACAGATCCGTCATAAAAAGGGATATCCTGAGAGCTCAAACGAGGAACCCCCATCTCGATTTTAATTTTGAACTGTTTATCTCCCTTCTCGATGAGTTCGCATTCGCGGTCCCCGACAATAGTGTGGAACAGGACTTTTGAAGAGTTGATTTTATTGTAATGATAGAGATAGGCGGCGGCGCACCTCAAACCGTTTCCGGATAATTCCGGCTCAGTTCCATCGGCGTTAAAAATCCTAAAGTTGGCCAAGCCTTTTTCTTTGTTTTTGACGGAGATAAGGAGCAAACCATCAGCGCCCACACCTGTGTGGCGGTCGCAGATCATTCTTGCAAGGGAGCCAATCCCGGAAATATCGTTAATTTTATGTTCGTCGATGATGAGAAAATCGTTTCCTAACGAGTGAAATTTGGTAAATTTCATTCAGGGACCCTTAAGGTGACAATAAATTGATAAGGCGATCTCCGCCCACGTTCCCGGCTTAGGAGGAGGAGATAGGCTCGTCCTTTATCGATTTTTTTGATGATATTCTGAAAATCACGGACGTTTTTGACAGGCTGTCTGTTTATTTCGAGGATGATATCTCCAGGTTGGATGCCTTCTTCTTCGGCCTCGCTGTATTCGGATACCTCCATGATGAGGACTCCTTCCTGGGATCGAAATCCGTATTGTCTGGCAATGGAGGCGGTTAAATCCTGCACGGAATAACCGATGTCATCATCTGTGGAATTCTTGGTTTCCGGAGCTTCTCTGTCCTCGACTTTGGTAAGTTTAACAGAAAAAATTTGTTCCTCTCCATCACGGATAACAATGAGATCGACCTTTGTTCCTGGGAGTATTTCTGCAATCTTAAACAGGAGATCGTTGTTATCATCTACACTCTGGCCGTTGATTTCTATGATGACATCAAACGGTTGAAGGCCGGCTTTTTCGGCCGGAGTTCCGGATTCGACAGTATGGATCATAGCGCCTTTCTTTGATTTGAGGTTAAGGACTTCTTTGAGTTTCTCGTCGATATCTTCTAGAGGCAAACTGATTCCAAGATATCCCCGGACCACCTTGCCGGTCTCTTTGAGTTGGGCGACAATTTTTTTCGTGAGATCAGAGGGTATGGCAAAACCGATTCCAATATTGCCTCCGGTCGGAGTATAGATCATGCTCGTGATGCCCACAACTTCGCCTTGAATATTGACTAAAGGACCGCCGCTGTTTCCCCTGTTTATGGCCGCATCTGTCTGGATAAAATCCTGGTAACGAAGTTCTGACGTGTTTGAAAGTTGACGTCCTTTGGCACTGACGATACCGGCGGTTACCGTATGGGAAAATCCGAGGGGATTTCCGATGGCCAGAACCCACTCTCCAACCCTGAGCTTCTCAGAATTTCCAAGGTTGACATAGGAAAAGTTACTGCCTTTAATCTTCAATAGGGCGATATCAGTTTTTGGGTCCGTTCCGATGAGTTCTGCAGAATATTCGTCTCCCTGAAGAGATGTCACTTTAATTTTTATGGCATTTTCCACGATGTGATTATTGGTCAATATATATCCGTCCTCACTTATAAAAAAACCTGTTCCACCGGCTGTAGTTCTATATTCCTGCCGTCGATCCCTGGGGATCCCGAAAAATCTATCCCAGAAGTCATCGGAAGGTGAATCCTCGAAATAACCCCTTCTTTGTCTTCTCTCTAATTTGTCAGCTTCGATTCTGACAACAGCAGGGCCGACTTTTTCGGCGATATCTGCAAAATTCAATCCTGCTTGAGCTTGTAACGAAGGAGCGGCATAGAGATTTGAAGAAAGAGTTGAGGAAGAAGGTTCTTCCCAGTTTGAGGTTTGCACGTTTTTTTCAGGGAAATAAACAAAAATAAGGCCTGCAAGAAACAGTCCTGCGATAAAACTAATTCCGGCAATCAATAAAGTTTTTTTCATTTTCCAGTCCTCTTTTAAGGTACTTTTAAATTAGCATACTTGTGTTAAAATTTCAATGAATTCAACATTTTAAGAACTCATAACACAAAGAAAAGTTGCATCTTGCTTGACAGGGCAGAGTGGCATATAATCAATGTTTTGAGAAATCAGTGATTTTTTAATATGAAAGTGAAAAAAGGTATTTTGATTGTTTTTGAAGGCATAGATGGATCGGGAAAATCGACTCAGATTCAAATTCTCCGGAATATCCTAGATGACAAAGGGCTGGATGTTGTCGTTTTCAGGGAGCCTTCCCAAGGTCCATGGGGGCAAAAGATAAAAGAAAAAGCGGCTTTTCCTGATTCTCTCTCTCCTGAAGAGGAGTTGGAGCTCTTTGTGAATGACCGTAAAGATAACGTCCAAAAAAATTTAAGACCGGCTCTGGCCAAAAATAAAATTGTTCTCTTGGACAGATATTATTTTTCAACCATGGCTTACCAGGGAGCTAAAGGCCTTGATGTGGAAAAAATCCGCCTTATGAATGAAAAATTCGCTATCCGTCCTGACCTGGTTTTTATTCTAGACGTGGATGCGGGAAGAGCACTCCAACGTATTCAAGACAGAAAGAACAAGGACTTACTTTTTGAGCGTTTAGATTATCTTGTTGAGGTGAGGAAAATCTTCAAGAGTTTTCTGGGAGAAAATATTTTTCATATAGACAGTGATAATATTCCAGGTGAGATAAGCGATCAAGTTGCTTCTGTCGTATTGAAATACATAGATAAATTTTTATATATTTAAAGTAATGACTGAGAAAAAAAGATTGATTATCAAGATAAAAAAACCTGTGTTGAAAAAAATCAGTTTGAAGAAACTGAGCTGGAAGAGGATTCTGAAGACAGCGTTTTTTGTCTTTTTGGGATTTGCGGTCATAGGATTCGGAGTGGCCATCGGTGTATACAAAGCCATCATGCAGAATCTTCCCAATATTTCTCAAATTGAAGAAATCGAACCTAAAATAATCACCTATTTCTTTGCGGGAGACGATGAAGTTATCGGGGAGTATGCCAATGAAAAAAGAATCGAAGTCGAGTTTGAGGACATCCCGGAGATTCTGATTAAAGCCATCATTGCAACTGAGGATCCAAGATTTTACAGCCACAAAGGTATCGATTATCGTGGAATTTTACGGGCTGTAAAGGCTGATATCAAGCTCATCTTTACTCCAAGAAAACTTCATGGGGGAAGCACCATAACCCAGCAGCTCGTTCGCGAACTGCTGCTGAGCCGAGATCAGAAACTGCGCCGCAAAATCAAAGAAGCCATTCTAGCCAGGCAAATCGAAAGAAAGTACTCAAAAGAGGAGATTTTTGCCTTTTATTGTAATCAGTTTAACCTGGGAAGTGGAGCTTATGGTGTTGAGGCTGCATCACGGCTTTATTTTGATAAAAGTGTTTCAGAGTTGAGTTTAGAGGAAGCCGCCCTCATCACAGGGATATTTCGAGGGCCATCACTCTACTCACCTTACAACAATCCTGATCTGACGCTCCGACGCCGCAACTTTGTTTTAGGCCGGTTAGTGGATCAAAATGTTATCAGTGCGGAAGAAGCGGAAGAAGCCAGAAGAAAACCATTAGGCGTTCTCCCTCGCTACCGGAATGTTTCTGAGTTTGCCGCCTACTTTAAGGAAGAAGTCAGAAAGTATATCAAACAGAATTATGGTGACGATGCACTCTATAACAGCGGACTCAAAGTGTACACGACTCTTGATCCAAAAATGCAGGGTTATGCAGAAGAGGCCCTTGTCAATCAACTCCGGATCCTGGATAAGAGGCAGGGCTGGAGAGATGATAAAGAGAACCTCCTCGATAAAGGCGTTGAGAATCTGGAAGAGATCAAACCGGATACAAAAACTCTGTCCAGCTGGCTGAAACCGGAATTTCCGGTTGGAAAAGTATTTGATGCCGTGGTTTTATCGGCAGAGAACCAAGAAGCCACAGTGAAGATCAAGGATTATATGGGATTTATGGACAATTCGGGTATAGAATGGACGTTGACAAAAAATCTCAAGAACCTGATTCGAAGAGGAGATATCATCAAGGTCAAAATTAATTACGTGGACGAAGAGAAGAAAGAGATGTTGGTGTCTCTCGATCAGGAACCGCTTTTAGAAGGAGCCTTCTTGGCCCTCGATTCGCTGACCGGTCAGATTAAAGCCATGGTCGGGGGCTATTCTTTCGAAAGACTCGAATTCAATCAGGCCACTCAGGCTCTCAGGCAGTCCGGTTCGGTGATAAAACCACTGCTCTACACTGCCGCCTTAGAAAACGGGTGGACTCCCTCCGATGCCATTGTGGATGAACCTGTGGAATTTCCTGACAAGTGGGCGCCTGTCCCATACGCGCCAAGGAATTATGACAGAAAGTATAAGGGCCGGGTTACGTTTCGAATGGGAATTGAGCAGTCCAGAAATGTTGTCACCACAAAGATATTAGATGACATCTCACCCCAGACAGGTGTCCGGTACTGTCAGAAATTTGGGATCACGTCACTGCTTCGTCCCTATCTGTCCCTGGCTTTAGGGGCATTTGAAGTGAGGTTGATTGAGATGGTGTCCGCATTTTCGACTTTTCCCAACAAAGGAATAAGAATCACTCCCTATTTTATCACCCGGATCGAAGACAAAGATGGAAATATCTTAGAGGAACACAAAATTGAGTCCGATGAGGTTATCTCTCCCCAAGTCGCCTATATCATGACCTCTCTTCTCCAGGGAGTCGTGCAGAGAGGTACGGCCCAGGGTGTAAAATGGCTGGAGAAACCTTTGGGAGGAAAAACGGGTACGGCCGATGAATTTTCCAATGCCTGGTTTATCGGATTTTCCCCGACACTATGTGCCGGAGTGTGGATAGGCCACGAGCAAGGGAATATATCAATTGGAGAGCGGCAGTCCGGCGCTGTGGCGGCCCTGCCGGCGTGGAAAGAATTTTTTGAAAAAACTATCGAAGATGAGAAGAGAACGGCCGCGGAGAAAGGAGAAGAGTACGATCCCGGTCAGTTTGAAGTCCCGCCCAACCTTGATTATGCCACAATTGACTACAAGACAGGTTTGCTGTGGAATCCCATTTGCCTTTTTCCTTTCAGGGAAGTCTATCTTCCTGATACCGCCCCCACCAGGTGGTGCACCTATGAGGACCATTTGAGGACCTATGACTATTATGATTCACTCATAAAAAAATAGGACGACTGATGCAAGGGCTTCAGGGATTAAGGATTTAAGGATTAAAGGATTGAAGGATTAAGGGATTCAAGGGGTCCAGGATTCGAGTCAAACACTTGAACCCTTGAACCCTAGAATCCTTATTTCTTTATCTTTTTCACTCTGCTTGAACTTGAGGAACTTTTTTTTGACGATGTCGAACGTGAGCGGCCCTTTGAGACCGTACCACTTCTTTTCGAGATACGCTGGTAAATGCGGCTGATGGCTGAGGACGGTTTTTTGACCGATTTGGATGACGAATATTTTTTAGCGGTGATAGCTCCTGATGAGGGATAATTCTTGAACTTATTAATTCGTATCGAATCGAACTTCACCGATTGTTTAGCTGTGGGACGGGTAGCGGCCTTCAATTTTTGAATGTCAAAAGTGCTGTGAGCCGGTGTGAATGTGGGCTTTTGGTTGTTCAACTTGAATTTTCCGAGGTTCTTAATGGACTCCTGGCTGAGGGAGACCTTTGATACATTCCTGGCTTTGAGCTGGCTTTTGCGTATGACAGTCAAGGATCCTGAGTTGTAGGGATAGGGCTGTCCTCTGTACCGGCCGTAATATCTGTTGTTGATAAAGACGCCTGGATATCCCCAATAGCTCATAGGAGACCAGCCGATGTAATCTGTTCCCCAGAACCAGCTGACCCAGCCGGGTCCCCAAACGGATCCGGGGATCCAGTACCAGCCGTAGAGGGGGCTCCGTTGCCAGCGTCCGTAGTGATGAGTGACCCAACCCCACGATTCATAGGGGAGCCAGGTCCATCCGCTTATGGGAAGCCAAATCCAGCGTCCGTTGTTGTAAGGAAGCCAGGACGAATCCATTCCTCCGGGAACCCATACCCATCCGTAAGGAGGGGAATGTACCCATTCTCCATATTCAGCAAGTTCATATTCGAAATCTTCCAACTCATCCGGGAGATACTGTTTTGCCAGATGTCTTTTGATTAAAGAATCCCTGTTTTGACTCCATCTATCAAAACTGTCGTTGGCGGCGGCAAAAAAGCTTGTGGGGCGGGATGTGAAATTTCCCTCTGTCGCTTCTAATCTCTGTTCATCCTTTATCAGTATCGATCCTGATTCACTGGCAGCTTCGACCAGTCCGTTAAAGACAAAGATTTCTGTCTCGACGTTTGATCGAACATCGATCCTGTAAAGCCCTTTATTTAGGATGTATACGGAAACATCAGAGGTGTGAATCTCGATGTCTTTTTCATTTTCTAGAGTTCCAATGCTGAGATAGATGTTTCCTGACCAGACTTGAAACCGGAAAAGACGGTCATTATGTTTCGGGAGTCTTTCAAAATCAATCTTTGTGTTCTTGTCCAGGCGTATATAATTACCTCTTCCGAGAAAAAATTCTGCGCGCCCATCCGTAGTTCCAACTCTATCTCCTTCAGATATGGGCATATTGACCACACCTTCTTCATATTCGAGATCTGTGGCTTTCTGGATGTATATGTTTCCTGTAAAATGGCTGAGACGTGCGACAGAATCATTGGTGTATTTTTCTTCTTGAGCATTTACAGATGTAAATATAAAGAGAAAAATGACTGTTGCAAGGGCAAATTTCTTCATTTTTCTTCTCCTTTTATCTGTTTCACACTCTTTTAATATGCAAGTCTTATGCCAAATATTCTCCCTGGAGTGAATAAAATGTTTGTTTTTTTTGTCCCTTAAATATGACGATTGCGCTGAATTCGATACAGGATATTTGGTGCGCTAAATATTCCAATATTTGCGCTGGATTTCGAAAACGGATTGGAGTTCTTTCTCGAGTTGAGGTGAGCAAGAGGCATTGATTCCGGGATCAAGTGCATTTCCGCTCAATTGGAGGAGAACCTGTTTACTCCCTTCTCTCAGACTCAGCAGGTCGTATCCTCCCTCAAGAGTGAACAGAATTCTATCCTGACAGCAGTTTTTGGCGACGCTCATCAGTTCGAGCGCCAAGGCCCCAAAGCCTGAGACGGTGACTTTCATTCCCCCTAAAGGATCTGCCGCTGAGATATCAAAGCCTGCAGAAACAAGGATAAAATCAGGTTTGAATTCGGCGGCGATAGGGGAGAGAATATTTTTAAAAATATAGAGGAAATCTGAATCTCCATTTCCTCCGTAAAGAGGAACATTGACCGTGTAGCCTTCTCCTGCACCGTCTCCGATTTCTCCCCAGTGTCCTGTTCCCGGATAAAAGGGAAACTGATGAGTAGAAAAATAGAGAACATCACTTCGATTGTAAAATGAATGTTGTGTTCCATTGCCGTGATGGAGGTCCCAATCGATAATCAAGATGCGCTTTAGGCCATGATTTTTTATCAGGTATTCGGCGGCAACAGCCACGTTGTTAAATAGGCAAAATCCCATCGCCTGGGACGCTTCCGCATGATGTCCCGGTGGGCGGATGAATGCAAATCCATTCTGAATATTTCCCTCTATGACGGCCCTGCAGCCTTCGAGCAGACCTCCCACGGCCAGTAAGGCTGTATCGTAGGATAGGGCAGAAGTGGATGTGTCCGGATCGAGACTTACTCTGTTTTTTCCCGATGTGTCTTTAATCCTGTTTATGTGGGAAAGAGTGTGTGTCCGGGTAATTTCGTTCAATTCAGCGGCACGCGGTTGGATAGTTTCAAGAGGGAAGGAAAAGTCGAAATCGATCATGTCGTATATGGCTGTGAGTCTCTTGGGACTTTCGACATGGGAAACACCCATATCGTGATCCAGATAGCGTAAGTCTTTGACTATTCCGGTTTTCAATCAGATCTCCTATTTGAAGAAGGGCTTCCATTTCTCCGGAGAAGGTTTTGGAGAGGCAAGGCTGATACCAATTAGCAGGGTGAGTGAAACGATCAATGCCGGATAGATGGCAGGAACACCTAGAGGAAGCTGCCCTTGAACCTTGTTGATGATTTCCCAAATGATCGTTGTCGTCATTCCACCGAGGATGGAGAGAACTCCTCCGGCGGCCGTGGCTCTTTTCCAGAAAAAGACGGCCATAAGAGCCGGTGTGATACCGGCACCATAGACAGTATAGGCTGCATAGGCGGCATTTAGTATTGTAGGGAAGAACCTGATGAGAGCAAAGGCGATCGCTCCGAGAACAACAACCACAAGCCTTGATAAGAGGATCATTTTTTTATCTGGGAGTTCAGGATTGATAAAGCGCTGGTAGACGTCCCGGACAATGTTGGTGGCCGGAACAAGGAGAAAGCTGTTGGCTGTCGAAATGATAATAGCGACGATGGCAGCCATAAGAGCACAACCTACGGCGACGGGGACACCCTTGTGGGCAACAAAAATGATGATTTTTCCAGCGTCAGTGGCTTCCAATCCAGTAAAAGAGGTGCTTCCGACAATGGCGATGGATTGAAGAACGACTCCTAAGAGAATCACGCCGATGATCCAGCCGATGACAGATCTTTTAGCTTCCCGTTCATTTTTGGCAGAAAAGAAACGCTGGTACATGTTGCTGTTTCCCAGGGCTAAAAGGAGTGTCGGGACAAAATATCCCATGGCCTCAATCCAGGTCATGTTTCCCAGGATGGCATGTGCACGCGGCGGCAGGTTGGCCACGATGGTTTCGAGTCCACCGGCCGTTTTTATGATAAAAGGCAGGGCGATAGATATTCCTGCGATCATGATGATTCCATTGATAACATCGAGATACGCGACAGAAAGCATCCCCGCCATCATCGTGTAAACGATGACAAATACTGCGACAATGAGGATAGCTTCCTTTTCTCCTAAACGGCCATCGGTTACGATATTGAGGACCCAACCGCCGCCCCGGAATTGATAACTCACGATTGTTACATAGGCGATGATCGTCGTGATTGTTGCGAATATTCTAGCCCATTTGTTGTACCTGGCTTCCAGGATATCCGGAACAGTGAACTGTCCGAACCTTCGGACCCGTCCTGCGATAAAATAGACGACGATAATTCCAATCCACCCTCCACTGCTTCCGATGAGAGAGGCGTAGCCATGGTGGTAACTGAGGTTGGAGACACTGAAGATATCGCCGGACCCGATCCATGAAGCCAGGAGTGTCCCGACGAGGACAGGTGCGGTGAGAGTCCGCCCGGCGACGAGAAAATCCTCTTTTTTCTTCAGACGCTTGGTGATTTTCAGGCCGTAGACAACGAGGAAAAGGAGGTAAACCAGGATAGTGATCAAATATGCCAAAACTCTACTCCTTAAATTAGGATAAGTGGGGACTGTCCCCACTTATCCTATTATCCTAATTATTTATTTATGCGTCGGTCTTTTCAGGGAAGAATTTTTTGATCATTTCAGGACTTTGTTTCTTGGTTGCGAGACTAACGAAAATCAGCGCGGAAATGGAAATAACGAGTGCAGGATAGATGAGAGGGATGCCCCAGGGATCGCCATCCGGCGTCAGTCGTTCAGGTAGAATTTCGGACATGATTCTCAGGAAGAGACAGGCTACAGTTCCGGAAATGATAGATGCTAATCCCCCTGCCTTAGTGACTCTTTTCCATGTCAAAGCTGCAAGGAGAGCCGGTGTTATAGACACACCGTAGATGGTGTAGGCAAACATGGCCATATCGAGTACGGACTGCATTTTCATGGCGAGGAAGAAAGCGATTACTCCGAGAATCACAATAAAAACCTTTTGGAGGGCGACCATTGTGCTCTGTTTGGCATCCTTGTTGATAAAGCGTTGATAGACGTCCCTCATGATATTGGTCGAGGGGGAGAGGAGGTAGTTCATTCCCGTTGAAATGACCACGGCACAGGCAGCTGCAAGGAGAAGGACTCCCACAGGAGCAGGGACAAGGTGTCTCGCAGCGAGCAGGACAATCTTTCCTCCTTCTTTCGGGATGCTCAGGTCGATTTGCCCCTGCAGCTTACTGTAAGCAAAGACAGCGATAATCACGACGAGGGTTTCAACGAAGATGGTCCCAATTGTCCAGAGAAATGCGGCTTTTTTGGCTTCTTTTGGGGATTCCGCACTGAAGAATTTCTGGTACATGCTCTGTACACCCATGAGCAGGAACATGGTGGCTAAAAAATAACTTCCAACCTTGAGGACAGGATGTGCCCCAAACTGGGTGTTCACTACGGCAAAATATCCGGGATCGAGGGCCTTAGTTGCTTCAGGAAGCCCTCCTACGGCAAAATAAACGAAAGGAGTAGCCAGGATACAAGCCAGAACGATGATGATCCCATTGGGAAGGTCTGTGTAAACAATGGCCACCATACCTCCGAGAGCGGTGAAGAGAATGACAAAGCCGGCCGCGATAATGATTCCTGTTGATTCGGGAATCGCTCCGTCAGAGGCCACGTTGAGGATAAATCCTCCGGCAACAAACTGGTAGGAGACGATAATAGTGAAAGAAATGATAAGGGCAATGGCTCCGAATATCCGTGCGACCGGGCCGTATCGTTCTTCAAGGATGTCTCCGATTGTGTATTGGCCGAACGAGCGGATCTTTCCGGCCAGAAAGTATATGACGATGATTCCGACCCAGGCTCCAGCAGCCATCCAGAGCGCCGAAAATCCGGCCTTAGCGGCAAATTCCGCCCCTGCGATAAAAGTGCCCGATCCTATCCATGTGCAGATGAGAGTAAAGACCATAACATTGGTCTTAATCTTGCGGCCAGCCACCATAAAATCATCTTGGCTCTTAACTTTTTTAGCCCGGATGAAATTTAGGGCGGCAAGAACAAGAAGATAAGCAAGGATGATGTAGAGATATGTAGACATATAGTCCTCCTTCCTTAATTTCTATTGCTTTATATCAAATTCAAAGCAATAAAAAAAGGTATAATTAAAGGGACATCATACTTAATTGATGCTGAATTAAGTATGATGTCCCTTTAATTATAATAATTCACATTTTCAATGTCTGGCTTTAAATTTTAAGCGGAGGTAGACGTATGCCATGATGGCGTATCTTTTTATGTCGCCAAATGAGTGGATGTTTTTCAAAATCTGAGGGATTTTTTTTACAACGGAGGATTTACTGCTGCTGAAGGACCAGCGAAAAACAAGTTCGCTGATCTGAGCCCAGGTCAATTTGTCGACATAGAGCGGGACATCTCCCTGTGCTGTGGGGAGGGTGATAATTTGAGAGTGATGTTTTTTAGTCCATGTAAAATCTTTGGGGAGAATACCTTCTTCTCTCGCCAGCTTTTCTAGGGGTGTCCCCGGATAGATATGAAGAATGGCAATGCTTCCCTCGATCCTGTCCTTGTACTGCTCGATAATATGGATTGTCTCCTGGGCTTCTTCCCATGTTTCGGTGGGATGGCTGAAGATAAAAAATGCATTGGGGATGACATCCAGTTCCTGGCACCACTCGACCATATGTTCGAAATCTTTCAGGTCCACCTTTTTATTGACGATTTCGTTTCTGATCCTTTCCGAACCGGCTTCCAAACCGAAAGACAGATGAAAAAGGCCGGCCTCTTTCATCTTGATCAGTAAGGGTTTTTTGAGGATATCCATGCGGACATCACATTTCCAATAGATATTCAAATGGCGTTCTATGATGAGATCGCAGATGTCTTCGGACCTCTTTGGACTGGCGTTGAAGGTGTCGTCAAAAAAGAAGATAACCTGGACATTGTATGTGTTTTTGAGAAACTCAATTTCCTTGATGACATGTTGGGGACTCCTCATGCGGACGGCTCTTCCCCAGTTGATAGGGGTGGCGCAAAAGCTGCAGTTAAACGGACACCCGCGGCTGGTCATCATATTGACTGCGGGGAGTTTTCCCTTCCCCGGAACTTCGAAAACAAAATTGTATTTTTCAAAAGGAACAAGATGGAACGCCGGGTAAGGGAGGCTGTCGAGATCCCGGATAGGCATGCGTAGAGGAGTGGACAGGATTGTTCCATTGTTTCTGACGACAAGACCTGCAATGGCCGATAGACCTGGGAGAGCTCTGTTATTCTCCATTTCCCGGCATAGTTCGAGCATGGTCATTTCTCCTTCGCCTTTGACCACGAGGTCCAGCTCCGGGATGTGTTCGAGACAATCCTCACCAGCCATGGACGCATGTGGACCACCGAGAATGGTCATAGCGTTTGGATTGGCCTTTTTTGCCTCTTTTATAAGCCGGAAACTCTGAAATCGATTTTCTGTGGTGGCCGTGACACCGATGATATCTGCACGGAATTCTCTGATCTCTTCTCGAATCCGGGTCCAGTCCCAATCCAGTATATCTGTTGGGACAACACGGACCTCATGGCCATCCTCTTCCAAAACAGCAGCAATATACAGGAGGCCAAGGGGCGGCATCGATGAACCTTTTGACCAACGTTCGGCAAAGTACCCCCCGGGGGGGACGAATAGCTGAACTTTCACTAGTTATTCTTCTCTGTTTTTTTCCATTTTGACCGAAAAAATAGAAGTAATACTTGGTTCGGCCATCGTGGTTCCATAGATATAGTCGGCGACTTCCATGGTTTTGGAATTGTGAGTGATGATGATAAACTGTGTTTGTTCTTTTATCTTCTTCATGAGGTTGAGAAACCGGGCCAGGTTGGCCTCATCCAAAGCTGCATCCACTTCATCAAGGATGCAGAAGGGCGTTGGCTTGTACCGGAAGAGAGCAAAAAAGAAAGCCAGGCTTGTCAGAGTCTTTTCTCCTCCTGAAAGAAGGCTGAGGCTCTGCAGTGTCTTTCCGGGAGGTTGAGCGACGATGTCCACACCGCTTTCAAGCGGGTTGTTGGGATCCGTGAGTTTAACCTCTGCGTTTCCCCCCTCAAAAAGAAGGGCGAAGACTTCTTTAAAGTAATTGTTGACTGCTTCCAGTGCAGCCATAAATTGGCTTTTGCTTTCTTTGTCGATCTTTGAGATGGCTTCTTTTGTGGCATCAATAGATTCTCTCAAGTCTTCCGTTTCCTGATTGAGGAAGTCATAGCGCTGCTGCTGAATGGTATATTCCTCCTCAGCCATGAGATTGACGTTACCGATTTTTTGAAGCCGATCTTTACAGGAGTCGAGTTCTTCCTCGATGTTTTCATCAGGAATAATGTCTCCTGAGACTTCTTCTTTGACTTCCTGAAGAGTTTTCCGGAGTTCCTGCCAGCAAGATTCTTCCATATTGACAATATCCCGTTCGATCTCTGCTTTTTTTATCTCAGACTGAACTTGAATCTCCTTTGTACTTTCGTGTTCTATCTTTTGTTTATCCAGCAAATCTTCCAATTTCACTTGGTCAGCCTGAATCTCTTTGAATTTGGTTTCGCCTAGAGCCAGTTCTTTCTCCTTCAGTTTAATCTGACCGCCAAGTTTAGTGATATTGTTTGAAATTCGAGTACGATTATCCTGGAGTCCAATTTTTTGTTTCTCAGAACCTTGTATCTCTTGGTTTAAAGTGAGCGTTTTGGTCGATATGTTTCCTGTCCTTTCATCAATCACTCGGATCCGGTCTGTGTGGATATTAATCTTTTCTTTAAGGATATCTATCTTAGATTTGAGCTCAAAAAAATCGTTTTTTTCCTGTACGATTTTTTCTTGAAGTTGATTGATAGTTTTCTCTTCCTCTCCCGTTTTCAGGTTAAAGTCTTTGTTCTTGCTTTCAAAACCCTCCACCTTGATGGATACAGCGGAAAACTTCTCGTTTATTGAATTCTTATCCTGAGATAAAAGTCCAATCTCTTTTTTGATAAGAATGATATTAGTCTCGGTTTTTTCCCTTCCCATGAGAACGAAGCTCTTTTCTTTTTTCTGTGCATCGATCCTTTTATCGAGCTGGAGCAGCCTTTCTTCAGATTCCTCATTCTGATGCACCGAACGTTCTATGTCTTTCAGCTTTTCCTCGATTTCTAAAGCGAGCGGCATGATTTTTTCGTCAAATCCGGAAATTGTGATAGAGAGAGATTTAATATCCTGTTTAAGAGCAAGGATGCCTTCTTTTTTTTCTCCCAGGTTGAGAAGTCCTGAAGAGTGGAGCACATCCCCTTTTACTGTAATGAAATTTATGGTTGGGTGAAGGAGCCAGAGTTCTACCGCATCTTTTATTTCACTGACAATAGCCGCATCTCTCAGGGGAGAGAGTTGGTCTTTTATTTTTGGATGAGCTTTTATTTTTGTTTTTAGTCTTCCCAAGACTCGTGGATCTTTGAAGGCTTCATCATGGGGCTCTTCATTCTGCAAAGAGTTCAGGATAAGGAAATTTCCTTTAATATTTTTTTCTTCCAATGCTCTCAGTAAATCATGAGCATGAACAATGTGGGCTTTTGCTTCTTCTCTCCAGAAAATGTCTACTGCAGGAGTGTATTGTATATCGCTTTCAATCAAGTCCGCAAGTAAACCCAAAGAAGATGGGATTTCGGCTGAAGAACTTGTCCCTTTTTCCTTTTCAAGCAGCTTCTCGAGGGCATGAAGATGGTGGAGAGATTTTTCTTTTTGTGTCTCCATATTTGAGTGTTGAGCTTTGAGTTTTTCGAGCGAATCCGCCAGTATTTCAACGGCTCTTTTATTTTCTTTTAGATTCTCCTGTTTTTTTCTGAACGCTTGATTGTCCCGTTCTATCTCATTTCCAAGAAGCGCAAGCGTTTTATCGGTTTCTTTGAGTTGTGTCTTTTCCGCTTCAAGGTTGGATCGTAGTTTTTCTTCCTGACGCTGGAAGAGTTCCAGCTCTTTTTCAAATTTGGCTCTTGAATTCCTGGATTCCGTAAGTTGAGCAAGATTCTCTAAAGATCCGGATCTCAGTTTTTCTATGTGTTTTTGCCGGGCTTCGATCTCGTCCTGAACTGTCCGGCTGGCCGTGTCAAAGGATTTCAAGTCTTTAAGTTTTTGATCAAGAGAAATGCTCAATGTCTGGATGTTTTTCATAGTGTCTTCTTTTTCTTTTTCTATGAACACGGCTTCCTGCTTGAGTTCATCATGGATTTCTTTATTTCGATTCTTTTTTTCTTCGATGAGATCGATTCTTTTGATTTCTCTTTCTCTTTCGGTCTCCAGTTGAGACTGCCGGTTTTTTAAAAGATACAGGTTTTCCCTTTCTTTCTTGTTTGATTTTTCCATATCCCACAATTTTTTTCTTTTATCGGATAGAGCCTTTTCAAAGTCCTTTAACCTGCGCTGTGTCTCCTTTTCCTTATTGGAATCATTCTGGTAGGTGGTTATAGAATCGTGCTGAGCTTTTTCGGCTTGATTTATCTTTCCTCTGAAGTAGAAGAGAGTGAGCTCCCTGATTTTCTCCCGCAGTTCTCTATAACGGATGGCTGAATTAGCCTGTCTTTTTAAGGAATTTTTCGCCTTGGACACTTCTGCGATAATATCTTCCAGACGTACCAAATTCAGTTCTGTGTTTCCCAGCTTAAGCTCTGCCAGACGCTTTTTATCTTTATAATAGGCTGTTCCAGCGGCCTCCTCGAGAAGAGTTCTCTTCTCAGCGGGTTTGGAGGAAAGAAACATCCCGATACTGCCCTGTTCGATAACAAAATACTGTGAATCTCCGATCGCATTTTTGTATAGAGCATTCTGGATGTCTTTTAACCTGACAAGCTTTCCATTCAACCGGTATTCACTTTCTTTCGAACGGAAGACCCGGTGGCTGAAGCTGATCTCTTCGTCTTCGCTTGCAAGGACAAGGGTGACATCCGCCATGCCCATAGGAGCGACTTTGGAATTGCCGTTAAAAATCACATCTCCGCTCCGTTCTCCTCTAAGAGCCTTGATTCTTTTCCCTCCTAATACCCAGAGAAGGGCATCGACAATGTTGCTTTTTCCTGTCCCATTAGGTCCGATAATGGCTGTGATGCCTTGGTGGAAGTTGATTTTTGTTCTGTCCGAAAAAGATTTGAAGCCTTGGAGTTCCAATTTCTTGATATTCATTATTTCTGTTATTGTAGAGAAAATGAGCGGGAAAATAAACATCCATTTATATCAGATTACAACATGATGTCAAAATGTTCTTTTATAAAGAGAATTAAAATGGATTTGAAAGTTAAGTGATCTTGACAGTTGAGGCTATTTCGACTATTTTCAAGGAGTTCGATTTCAATAAGCCAGTGTAGCTCAGTTGGTAGAGCAACTGATTCGTAATCAGTAGGTCGGGGGTTCAACTCCCCCTGCTGGCTCTCCTTTTTTTATTAAGGGAGATTCTCTCCGAGGTAGGGCGGAGAGAGATTGCGTGATATCTTATTGAAAGTTGGGGACTTGAGCTTTTTTGCTGAGGTTTTCTAAGATTTTTTGGATTTCCGCATCAGATTTTCCTTGAATTTGGATTCTTTTGTTCATCCCCATGACCGCTCCAAGCAGTAAACCCACGCCTCCGGCAATAGCTCCAAAAAGTAAAAAACTCGTTGATGTTTGGGAAATTTCTGTATCATCATCCCCCCCCACCGCATGCGTCGTTTTCCTTTCTGTTTTTTGTAAGATACCCTGTGCAGCTGCGCCGCCTAAAGCTCCGAGAAGACCTAATTCAAGCATCAAGGATTTTTTCCGGATCGTGATCGCTTTCACATCCTTTATCTGCACTGTAATATCCGAACTTGTTTCTGCGTCCAATAACAGCAGCGAATCCTTTTTAACAGTAATGAGTTCACCCATGACTTCTTGACCATCAATTTTCTCGACTGTAAGATTGGTCCCTTTCTTTACCTGCGCAGTTAAATTTCCTGAAAGTGCCACTAAACAGAAAACGAGAAACAATGCCGTGAATTTTTTCCCTCTTAAAAACATGTTAGCCTCCAATTCGATTTTCTAATAACTTTAAAAATAAATTTTATGGCTTTCTATCCCTACATATTTTATAACAAAAATACAATTATGATCTATTCTAAATAAATTCTTAAAGAATTTCAAATAGGCAAATGTTTTTTTATTCAGAGTTGATATTTTTCACTTTCTTGGTTTATAGTCTTTTTAATGAATAGAGCAAAGCTCTACTCCGGAAAGGACTGGCTGTTTTTTCTTCTGTTTCTTGTGCTTTTTCTATTTGTCTTTAAGAATTTTCTATTCACAAATGGGATTTTCTTTGAAAGGGATTCAACCCTATTGGAAATCCCCGCCCGCCATCTGGGCGTTCAGCTTATGAAAGAGGGCAACTTTGCTCTCTGGACAGATGCTTATGGAAACGGGCAGCCCTTTATGGCCAATCCAAAAAATGCTGTTCTCTATCCCGGCACATGGCTTTATCTCATCCTGCCTTTTTTTCTTGCTTTCAAAATCCATTATGTGTTCCATTTTATTTTGGGCTGGTTGGGGATCTACTATCTCGGTAAATCCTATTCCCTGTCGGAAAAATCTTCATTTTTAGGGGCGACTGTTTTTCTGTTCAGCGGTATCTTTCTGTCTTCTCTCGAGTTTTACAACCATATGGCGGCCCTCTGCTGGATGCCGTGGATCCTCCTTGTCCTACACAGATTTCAAAAGAGGTTCTATCCCCGTCTGGTTGTCCTAGCGGGTCTCTGGTCGTTGTTGATCCTTGCCGGTACTCCCTATGTCGTTATTATCACAGGATGTTTTGCCCTCGTTCAGACAGGGCTGGTCCGGTCTCTGCGTCCGAAGAGGCTCCTGATGCTTGCTTTGGCTGTCGTGCTTGCATTTTCCTTAACCGCGGTCCAGTTGATCCCTACGATCGATCTTGCCCGGACCAGTGTACGGGAACAGGGAACATCCGCCTTTTGGTCTTTCGAACCCCTGCAGTTGTTCAGTTTTGTCTTTCCTCACGTTTTTGGCAATGACCGCCAGCCGGGGCACGATGATTATTGGGGAGGCCATCTGTTTGAGAGAGGGGCGCCTCTTTATTATAGCCTCTTCCTGGGTTTTGGAGTTTTTATCCTGGCCTTTATCGGATTGAAAAGACCTCATGACTACAGGCATTACCTGTTTATCTTTCTCTCCCTCTTTTTTGTTGTTCTTGCTCTTGGGAACAAAACGCCGTTTTATGCTCTATGGAAATTTCTGCCGCCTTTCTCGGCCATCCGATATCCAGTCAAATACTTGGTTCCCTTCACCTTTTGTTTAGCGATGCTGTCCGCATTAGGTTTTGAAAGGCTTTGCAGAGAGGAGGGGAGAGACGAGAGGAAAAATGTTTCGCTTGTTGTTTTTTCGGCAGTACTTCTTGTTCTATTTTTTCTTTTAAAGGGCTCATTGCTGAAGCTTTTATCCGGTTTCTTTGTTATCAATAAGGTTTCGTCTGTCTCTGAATTGTCCGATTCCCTTTTTGTCGGACTCTTTCTTTTTTTTGTATGTGCGCTGTTATTGTTTCTGTTTAATTCCCTGTTCTCAAGAAAAAAAATTGTCACTTGGATGCTTTTAGGTGCAGTTGTTTTTCCGCTGGTGAGCATCAACCGGTTCATCAATCCGGTTGTCCATAACTCATTTCTGACAAAGCCTCTCATTTTAGAAGAGAAAGAAGAGCCAGTAACAATCTATAGAGATGATTATGTGCCCTTTGCTTTCAAGGAGGAAGTCGGAGGGACGGAAGGAATGGACCGCTATTTCCGGGAATCCCTCTATCCATATTCCGGTTTGCAATTTGATGTCAAATATGTGTTTTCAAGAGATTCCTATAATATTTACGACAAGGAAATGAGCGCTGTGATTGACTCCCTCGAAAGTTTTAGCCCGGAAAATGTGGTCAAACTTTTACGAAGTGCCGGCTGTGATTTCAGTCTCACACCTTTTCCTTTTCCCTTTCTCCCATCCGAAGAGATCAATATTGAAGGATTCGAGCTTTTCAAACAGGAAATTCCTGGAAAGCTTCCGGCTGCGTATCTTGTCTATGACATTTGGAAAGCGGAGACATTCGAAGAGAGGATGGATCTCTTCCAAATGCCTGATTTTGATCCTGAAGTCACCGCCATTGTTGAAATGGATCTGCCTCTGCAAGGAATACAAAATAGTTCAGAGGATGACACCGTTCGCACTGTTGAGCTTTTCCAGTCGCGGTAGCGGTATCAAGTCTTGAACACTAAACCTGGCGTTCTCGTTCTGCAGGGGAACTATAGGCGGGGATGGAAAGCCTGGGTCGATAAAGAAGAAGCTGAGGTCTTAAAGGTGAATCTGAGCGCAAGAGGCATCTATCTTTCGGCCGGAACACATGAAGTGACTCTCAAGTATTCTCCCGGAAGTTTCCACTTTGGACTAATGATCAGTTTGGTTACATTGATTCTTTTATTAGGAACTTTGGTTTATTTTTTTATTAAAAGGGTTTTTACTGGGAAAAAAGAATAAAAGATGAGATATTGAAAATGAATTTTCCTTTGATCTCAAGATCGATTGTTGGGGAGAACAAAATTGTTATTAATTAAAAAATTAATAATTGCATCTAGTTTTATAGTGTTGATGATCGGGACTCATATTTCATGCAAAAATAACACAACTTTGGAAGGAGACTTTTCTAAAGTTCTGATCATAGGGATTGACGGTGCTGAATGGAAAATTCTTGATGAACTGCTTGAAAATGGGCAAGTTCCAACGTTTCTGTCATTGATAAAGGAAGGAGTGAGAGGTCCTCTTGGTACCATTGAGCCTTGTCTCTCTCCAGCAATATGGACGACCATTGCCACAGGAAAATTGCCTTCCCAGCATGGCATATTAGGTTTTGATGGTATCCCTGGTGAAAATATGACTAAACTTCCTATCTCCCTAATGAGAAAAACGAAGGCCATTTGGAATATTATCAGCGATGCAGAGAAACAAGTTGGAATGGTGAATTGGTGGGTTACATGGCCAGCTGAGACAGTCAATGGATTTATTGTATCTGACCGAGTCACATACAGCAGAATGGAAGCTGCAATCCAAAAAGAGAGTATCACTGAATACGACACATATCCAAATCAACTCATTAAGGAAATAAAGAAATTTATAGAAAAGCCAAATGATATTAAAATCGATGTTATCAAGAGATTTATGAAGCTTTCTGCTAATGTGGCAAATGAGTTATTGAATTCTTCAGATTATGAAATGGGACACTTTTTCCCTGAATTTAAATATTCCTATCAATCGGATATATCCACCTTGAAAATTGGGGAATATCTTTTGAGGGAAAAATTGCCGGATTTTTTTGGAATATTTTTTTCAGGAATTGATACAGTCTCACATCTTTACTGGCATTTCATGGATCCCGAACATTTTAAAAATCTCAATATCTCACTAAAAGATATATACAGATATGGAAGTGTGATCCACAATTACTACATTTTTATGGACGAAGCTGTCAACAGAATTCAAAATTCAATAGATGATAATTATACTATTATTTTAGTATCTGACCACGGATTTGGTCCCACGGGTTTTTTACCCTGGTCGGGGGGGCATGGGAGGATAACCAAAGGAGCACCAATTGCACCCGACGGAATTCTTATCATGACGGGCAAAAATATTAGAAGAGGAGCAAAGCTCAAAAACGCTAAAGTATTTGATATTCTGCCTACCTGTCTTTACCTTATGGGGCTCCCTGTTGCAATGGATCTACAGGGAAAGGTTTTGAAGTATGCAATATCTAAAAAGTTCCTCAGAAAAAATCCGGTTAAGTTTATTGAAACGTATGATGATAAAAATTCAAAAAAGAAAAAGGATGTTTCGATAAGAGATACACAAAGGGAAGAGGAAATATTGGAAAAATTGAGGAGCCTTGGTTATATTCATTAACCGGTTAGATCATCTAATGAAGACAAAATATTAATTTAAAAATAGAAGGTGTAGGGAGAGGCACAAAAAACAAATTCATTTAATAGAAGCATTCAAAGATCGGAAGGAACAAATGGAGACATCTAAATTTTTCAGTAGCTCTATTGGCATTCGAGTTGGAAATGGCAAGAATGAGAGATCCGTTCAGCAACCGAGCTGTGATTATTGAACTTATGAAACGTTTGAATGAGAATTGCAGGGTTATTAAGGTTTTTTTTGAAATTATCATTGTTGATCTTATTCCAAAAAATTTGCTTTGTAAGTACTCCCTAAATTTCAAGCAATAAGAACATGAACCGAATAAAAATTCCCTGGCAGGTTATTGCTTTGGGCATTATTTCCTTTGTAGTTTGTATTCTCTTTTCTTACTTTGTTTTGGATGCCATTCCTCACGTGCATGATGAAGTCGGCTATCAATTCCAGTCTAAAATTTTCTTACTTGGAAAGTTGTTCGTTAAATCTCCCTGTGCTCCTGACGCTTTCAATTATCCGCATATTATCAATAACGGAAAATGGTACAGCCAATATCCTCCGGGATATCCATTTCTGCTCATGCCTTTTGTCCTTGTTGGACTGCCTTGGTTGCTGAATCCCATTTTTGCTTTTTTGTCAATCATAGTATTCTATTTTCTCGGACGTGAGCTATACAATGAAAAAGTAGGACTTCTGACAGCTCTGTTCGGTACTTTGTCTATCTGGTTTTTGCTCATATCGTCTACAATGATGGCTCATACCAGTTGTGTGTTTTTTATTTCAACTTTTATTCTTGGATTATGGAGACTTATAAAGTTTCCCAGTATCACACATGCCTTAATTGCAGGATTTGGATGGGGTGCAGCTTTTTTGATTCGACCTTACTCGACTTTACTGATCTCTCTACCGTTCTTCATTTATTATTTCATAAGACTTTTAAGAAATTTTAGAAGGGAAATAAAATTCGCTCTGGTCTTAGTGACTGTTTTGGTATTATCAGTTTCAACTTTAATGGTTTATAATTATTTGACCAATGGCGATCCTTTTCGCCTTGGATATATTGAACTGTATGGTCCTCAACATGAAGTGGGTTTTGGGCGTACAGGCTATACGAATACAGCTCATTCTCCATTATTGGGCATTCAAAATGTCTATTATAATCTCTCCATTCTCAATAAGACATTCATGGGTTGGCCTCTATCTTCTTTTTGGCTTTTGATCCCATTGTTTTGGTCTTGGAAATCAACATCTCTAGAAAGGAAAAAGGATTACATTTTGCTCGTGGCTTTTGTTACTCTTTTGGTCGGCTATTTTTTCTATTGGGCATTCCAAGTTTTTCTTGGCGCACGGCTGCTGTTTGAGGGAATTCCTATTTTACTTCTTTTAACAGCGAAAGGAGCATCTGTTCTTCCTCAATTACTCGGAAGAATTTCATTCATCAAAATGCATATCTTGAAACCCATTCTCATCATCCTCCTGATTTTGTTTACGTCTTATTCCTTCTTTATTCGATTCCCAGATTGGACTCGACCAAAATATTCAGAGTGGTTTACAGATATTGTTGACTCAAATCTGCAAGGAATTTCAGCGAACATCAATCATTCCATTCGGCGAGTGGAAGTCGAAAATTCTGTTGTCATAATGAAGCTTATTTATAATCCGCTCAAGTTTTTTAAAAACCACTGGTTAGGGTCTGGATTTATTCACAATGATCCGCTCTTAAAAAGTAGCATAATCTATGCTGCCGACCGCGGTGAAGAAAATACTGAAATCTTTGAATGTTTTCCTGGTCGCAGTGTCTATATGTATGTGGGAACTTTGGAGAAGGGCATGTTGATTCCTGTGGAGATGTCTAAATCAGGCATGAAATATAAAGACCCTCTTAATCATTCTTTTTCCGGGAAGAAAGGTGTGGAATTAATCAATGATCCCATCGATTTTTTCTTGTTGTATTCTGTAGATTTTGAAAATTTCTTAAACGATTTTTTCTTAAAAGTTGGGAACCGGTTTTTTGATGTTTCTCAATTAATGAATGCAGGCCAGGAATTTGAAAACCAAAGAGATTATAAAAATGCGGCTTTTTGTTACGAGGCTGTCCTTCAGATCGAAAAACAGCCGAGTGTTCGATTCCATTTGTTGAATAAGCTGGTATTCTGCTATTTCAAGACAAAACAGACTGAGTTTGCTAAGAAAATCTTATTAAAGATGAGTAAGTTAGGAGATCTGGGGCTTTATTCTGTCGTGCCAGAAAGAGGATTCTAAGTCAACCAAACTTTTGCGGAGGATTTGATATTAATTGACGGTACATTGTTGATGAACATGCTATATCGAAAGAAAGAAATCTCACCTGTTTTTAATTAATCATTTCGAGCTCAAAAGGGAGCTGACGACTTATCGTAAGATTTGACCATCAATTACTTGAAGTACATCCTTTGGGAGTTTTTTTGAATACTCTTTTAAGTTGTTTATGAGTGGGCTTTTTTCGAATGTATCCACTGCATAAAAGGAGACCGTCTCACCCCCACACACAACATTATTTTGGATTGTCCATTCTCCTACTTTGATCCACTCGGAAGGGAGACCTCCATATGGGTCGAACCAGTAATCGTAGAGAATGGCAATTTTTGTCTGATGGGATTTTGTAATCTGACTGAGGAATTCGACATCGAAAGAATTCTGTTTTTTTGCTCTGGCCACCTCCATGCTGCTCAGTCCCCAAAGATCAAGGCATTGAATATCAGCAAGAAAATGGATAGCCCCAATATCGTTGGCAGCAATTTTTTCGGTGCTATAAAAAGTCTTCAAAAAGAGTCCCATCTGGTACTGCTGTTCGTATATGTTTTTACTGGCTTGGGGAATATTGATAAGAGAGACTATGCCGCGGATGCCCAATGCCATGAAGACAATGAATATGATAAGACTCATTTCAAGCCGTCGGATTTTGTGGCTGTTTTGTTCTAAACGGGATAATACATGTTTTTTATCTTTTATCCGCAGTTCTCTAGTAACAAGAATGATGATGAATAAGCACGGTATCATCAGATAGGCCTCATATCTGTAGAACGATCCTATCCTGGCGAATTGAATATGCATGATTAGTGAAAGAGAAAGGATTAATGTCATAACCGTAGGGAAAGTCCACAGAGTTTTCTTTTTAAACCGGAGGATCAGAAAAATAATGAACGAAAGGACGAGAATAAGAAAAACATGATAGTTTTCCAATGTCATTTTCCAAGGTTCGAGGAGCCAGTTCATAAGTCCTTCAAGAGAAGAGAACTGGGGTGTTCTCCCTTTCAGGTAGACTGAATTTGGGAAGAAAAACCAACCGCGCTGGAGAGAAATGATTCCGAAAAGAGCTATGGGAATGGTCCCCCCGATAACGAGAACGAGAGGCTGCCATATTTTTTTCTTGAGGATAAAGAGAAAAGCGATAGAGCCAATAATAAAAATGGATTCATACCGCACCATAACTACAAGTGGAGCCAGCCACAACCATTTCCAGGAATGCGACTCTGAGGGTGTGGAAAGAGTTTTGGCGGCCGAGGCCATGAGCAAGAAAATGAGGAGGGCATGGAGGATATGCTCAAGTCCGGAAAAAACAAGAGGGAGCAATGGAGTAAGAAACAGGATAGCCGATATTCCGAAGAAGTTCAAAGCAGGGGGGATGCCGAAGTTGTCCAGCCATTTGAACACGGTTTTGAGCAGGAGTAAAGCAATAAGAGCCGATAAAATCAAGGAGATGATTGGCGAGGGACCGAAGACAAGATAAAGACCGGAGAGCAAAACTGTCCAAAGCGGAGATGAGGAAAGGGAAGTAAAGCCTTCTTTAGAGATCCCCCAAACTCCGTGTTGGGCAAAGTTTTTTGCAATATTGATATGGATATAAGAGTCGTCAAGGGGATATATGAATCGCCCTTGAGTTGCGTTTAGGGAAAAAACAAGAAGGATCGAGAAGGATATTAAGAAAATGGTCAAAATGAGTATATCCGGCCTTTTATTCAGCCAACCTGCACTCATTATGGTTTCTTTGCCAGAAAGGTTGTGCCTGGATAGGTTTCCTTGCAGCGCTCGGACTGGATCAGGAATGTTCCGGTATTGTTGTCGGCTGCACCATGGTACATGAGCAGGGGGCTGTCTAAATCTCTATCCAGCGGAGTGATGGGTCGTTCGAACATATCTGCTAACCCTTCAAACACTCGCTCTTTTTTGCCGTTTAATATCTCGATACTGTCTATAAATGGCCGTGGTTTAAAGTCTTCTTGGTATCCTTGGTTTTGTAAGAATCTCTGTTTACTGACAACTAAGATTTGGGCTTTTTCCAGATCAAAGGGGGGAGTCAGGAGCATCAGGCGGTCCATGCGTGGCTCTCTTTCTTCTTCATCTACCTCTTCTTCCTCATCCTTTTTTGCCTATTCCGGGACACATAAGAGAAGAAAGGCTAGTGTTAAAAGAAGGGATTTTGCTGGAAAACGGTTTTTAATTACAGATTTCATGACAGACTCCTTTGAGAAGAATTAATTTTTCACTAACATACTACACAAAAATCTTAAAGGTCAATGGAATTTGGTGATCACTTTTTCCGGTATGATACGACTAAATCAATAATTGAATATGTTATCATATACAGAGATTTTATGATTTGCGCTGCTTGTCTTTACGCCAATATAACCCATTGGCGGCAAACAAGAAAGTCAGGAAAATCAGGATGACAATCCACATCTGTTTTTCGCTTTTTGGGGAGAAAAAAGAGGCACTGACCGGGCTTTTATAAGGCTCATTTTTGTTGATTTGAGTTTCGATCCGAGCTGTTGTATCTTTACTCCAGGCATAAGGGGATTCTTTCATTGTATGACCAAAATATTTTTCCAGGATCTGATTTTCCTTAAAGGCGATGAAAAAATTCTGTTTTTTCTGCTTTTCATCTTCCGCCTGAAGCGCTCTTTGATATCTTTTGTCCCTCCTGAAGATGTGAACCCTGATTTCATAGAGCATAGGTACCCATATTCCCGGATGAGCATGCAGGTATTCAGCATAGTCTTTATCTTTCCATTCATGGAGAACCTGGCCGTAATCCTTCGCATTTCTTTTGTCTATGCTGAGCAGTTCTTCTATGGTCAAGCGGGAATAAAATGTTCCTATTTCAGGATCTTTGTGTTTCATATTGAACTGGTTCATGACTTCTTCTTGTTGAAGGAAAGACAAAAAGGGAAGAGCTTTCGTATAATTTTGTACTCTTTTTGGTGTATTAGAGAAGCACAATCCGAGAAGGAGGATGTTGGCTGCCAGATAAATAGAAACGGTTCTTAATGAACGAGGACGGATTTTTTGAGAGATCATCTTGGGTTTGATTCCCAACCAGATGGCGGCTTGAAAAAGGCCGCTAGATAACGCATTAAGACCGACATCCCGGAAATCCCAGAACCGTTCCTTAACAATCCACTGAAAGATTTCATCGAAGATTCCTATCAGACATCCGATAAGAAAGGCCGTAATGTAAATTGTCCTATCTTTTGTTTTGAGTTTGAGGGCGTTAAAAATGAAAAAGCCTAAAATGCCATATTCGAGGAAATGTATGGATTCTTCCGGAGTTCCCCATAATTTCAGAGTGAAGTAAACATAGGTGCATCCAATGGCGAGAAGCCAGATATAATTCAAAATTGAACGAATTTTGAGTCTGAAAAAAAGGATATACAGAGCCAGGAAAAAAACAACCCCGGTGGAAATAAGTACTGTATAACCGAACAGTTCACTTCCCCATTTATTGTAAACAAATTTCTGAATGGTCCGTGCAAAAGGGACCGTAAAGAAGATCGCGAGGGTGCAGAGACCCACCCAAAACCAGGGAAGAAAAAAACGATATTTATTTTTCAATATTTTTTTTCTTGGTTATTAAATCTATTTTTATAATTTTATAAAATAACTTTGACAAATTCAAAATATTTCTAATATAATTTCGTTATGCTGGCTGGAGAGGAATCCTCCTTAGCCCCGCTTCCTTTTCCAAACCTTGGCGCCTCAACAGCCAGCGCCTTTGTTTGCGCTCCCAAATAAAAAAAGGCCCGAAGTCTCCTCCGGGCCGTCTTTGTGTTTTTGTCCGATGTCTTTCTTTTTTTAATGTCTCTCTTTCTTTTCTTTCTTTTTCACTTCTTCCTTTTTATCTGCTTTTTTTTCAATGATTTTTCGCGTCACCTCTTCGATGTGATCTTCGAGTTCGAGATGGGCGACTCCCTTTGTTATCCAATCAGGTGCGGGTTTTCCGAGAAGGTGGTGGTCGAAAAACTCTCTCATTCGGATGGTGTAATCTTTTTGGTTGGGAGGCTTTCTCACTCCGTGGTTTTCCCCAACGTACTGGAGCATTATAACCGGTTTGCCCAGTCGGCGCAGTGTATTGAAATACTCGATACCCTGATTCCAATCGACGGCACCGTCTTTATCATTATGCAGAATGATCATAGGTGTTTTGACATTCTGAGCAAAATATACAGGAGAATTTCTGGCATAGGCTTCAAGATTGTCCCAATAACCGCCGTAGAACCGTCCCTGGCTGCTCTCAAAAATGGCTTGATTGGCACTGCCCGAATTCCAGTAAATGGAGCTGTACATAGAGATCATATTTGTCAGTGGAGCTCCTGTGACAACGGCACTGAAAATATCAGTTTGTGTGACCAGGAAAGAGGACTGATAACCTCCCCAGGAGTGACCATGGATGCCGATTCGATCTCTATCCACGATTCCTGTCGCAACGGCGGCCTCAACGGCAGGCACAACACACCATACAGAGGACATTCCCGGGTCGTTGATCTTATAGACAATATCGGGCATCAGAACTGCGTAGCCTCTGCTGGTATAAACAGACTTGTTGAATCCGGAGGCCGTAGGTGCATAATATCGGTTAAGCCCCTGGGAAACTTTTTCATAAATATAGACAATTGTAGGATAGCTCTTGCCTTCCACATAATTAGCCGGCAAAAAGAGGGCGGCTTGAAGTCTATCACCCTTGGTGCTTTCATAGTCGATAAGTCTGGATCCCGAGGACCAGAGGAAATCTTTCTGCTGGGGATTGGCGTCTGTAATTTTTTTTCCTTTTTTCATGTTGGCATCGGTCGCATAGTAGTCGGGGGAATTCTTGTAAGTCGCCATAGTGTAGAGATAGACATCTGAATCTTCCGCTTTTCTGAGAGAAAACGTTGCGTCTTCCCAAAGCAGCATTTTAACGCCGGGTTTCCCCTTATCGATCCGTCCGATCCCGGCTTTTTTTGTCCATTCCCCATAAGGTCCGAGATAGACGGGTTGTTTAAGGTCGATGCCTTCTTCGTCCGGATCTAGGCGGTAGCGTCTTCGGTAACGGATGCCGTCAGTTTTTCCATTGACTGTAAGATTGACTCCCTTCCCTCCATGGACGGGAACGTTCCAGATGTCCCAGTTGTCATAGAGGAGAACGGACACCCCGTCTTTGACCCATCCGATGGGGCGGATGGGGGGATCAATTATGTTATGGTCGTCTTCCGTATTGATAAAGGATGTGGGAACCTCCTGAGTGATATTGACTGTTTTTCCTGTGGCCATCTCATACGTGTGGTACTGTCCCTTGTTGTAAAAGAGAAAATGTGTGCCGTCGGGAGAAAGTACAGTAGACCACCGGAATTTTTTGAGTGCCAGTTTGCGTTCTCCCGTCTTTATGCTGACTACATAGACGTCCTGATAACGGCGTCCTTCGAGGTTCCCTGTCAGCTCATACTCCCGGTTGTCAAATCCGAGGGCCCACAAGTGTTTCGGAGCTACAGAGACACCTCTCATGGTGTCATCGGCCAGTCTGATAAACGTTTTCGGACTAATCAGGTATGTTGACAGGTAATTGTAGTTTTTATCACGGCTCTCCTGGACTTGCTGCTTAGACTGCATACGGTTGTCCTTCCAGTGCCAGATCACGACATCGGGAAGATCTTCTTTGTCGATAGGGGGTTTTTGTTTAACTTTAGGTTTTGACGGAGATTTTTCTTCTTCGGCTTCGGTTTCTTCCTTATCCTCGTCTTTCTCTTCATCTTCTGGTTTATCTTTTTTGTTTTCTTTTATTTTGAGGTCATGGATGCCGAAGATGAGAGCGGAAAAGTCTTCTGTCCAGACAGGGGTTCGGTTGGGACTGATCGTCATTTTTTCAGGAAAATTCGTGTCTTCTTTAGGGTCAAAAATGACTTTTTTCGGTGATACGGAGGTAAACTGTGTGAAGCCTACAATACTGTAGAGTTTATCCTCGAAATCCTCATCTTCCTTTCCCTTGAGTACTGTTAAACCGTCTCCTTTTTTTGTCCAAGTTAGCCGGCTGTATTCTGCTTTATCAGTATCTAGAGGAAGAATAACTCCTGTTTTCATGTTTCTGATCTGAACGCCGTTGCCGCTTTGTCCATAAGCATCAATGATCCAGGCCAGCCATTGACCCGACTTGTTAAAAGCGAACTCGGAAACATTCCCGATATTGAGTTCTTTTTTTGTGGCCAGTTCATAGAGGATGAGGTTGGAGCCCTTCCATTTATCTTTTTCTTTGGCTTGGCCTTCCGGAGGATATTTGTGAAAGACGATCCATGAAGGATTTTCCTCGGAAAAAATAAACCGGCGGACTTTCTCGAAATCGAGTTTGTCTCCGATGGAGAGATTGAGCAGTGAAATGTTGTTGTAGGTACGTTTCTTCTGTTTTTTCAATTTTTTTGCTTCATTTCTTGTGGGATAGACTGAAAATGCCGCCCATTTTGAATCTTCGGAAAAGACTATTTCGCCTGAAGCAAACCGTGGTCCTTCACCAACCGGGAATGTGTATTCCTTTTCTCCTTGTGTGTCTTTGATAAAAACTTCACCATCTCCTTCAGCAGGACTGAGTCTGTAAGCAAACCAGCGGCCATTATTGGAAACGACCGGACTTCTGATACTTTGCCAGGCGAGGATATCATGGATGTCCTCTAGAGGCTTGGGTTGAGTCTGTTCAGGCTCTGTTTCCTGGATTGCCGGACTTGCTGAGATCAGAGCCAGCACAATAAAGACAATAAATAGCACTTTAATGTTTTTTGTCATGGAGCTCTCCTTTTTTTGAGTAAGGCTGTCATTTCTAATCTTAATACAATAGGAAAATGACGCTGGATTGTCAAAAGTAAAGTTTAGGGACTTTTTGGCATTTGCTATTTCTGAATATTTTTGGCTCATGTCCAAAAAAGTTGGGTAGATATTAAAGATTATAGGATTCAAGGGACCAAGTGACTTTCCTAAGAATTATGAAGAAAGGGTTCAAGAATATACGGAATTTGGGGTTGAGTGAAGCACTTTTTAAATCTTTGAAAAAAATACTTGGCGTCTAGATATCAAGAATCTTTTGCATCTAAAATCCAAAAAAAAACACTTGATTCCTCGAACCCTTGAATCCTCGAATCCTTTGCATAAATAGCATCAACTGATCGGGAGAGGAACCTGTTTTCTTATTTAACAATTTCGTATAAAATAAATATGTGCTTTGATATATTCTGGTCAATAATGAAAGTGTGACGAACCTCTGATAAACACTCTAGAAGAATGAAACGTATTAATACTGTTAAGAGTAACTCTTATGACTGACGAACAGCTTTTGAAGAGCTGTCTTGATGGGGATGTGGATAAGTTTAAGCAGATTGTGGACAAGTATAGAGGTAAAGTGACTGGATTGGCCATAAATATTTTAGGAAATAGAGAAGATGCAGAAGATGCCTGCCAGGAAGCATTTATCAATGTCTTCCAGAATTTGGATAAATTCGACTTCAACAGAAATTTCAAAGACTGGCTTTTCACAATCCTCTACAACCGATGTATCGACAAGGTGAGAAAGAGAAATCGATTTTATAATTTTTATAATAAAAAGAAAATTGAATATTATAGCCATAATAATTCTAATCATAAAATGAACCCGGAAAACACACTCCCTCTGTCTGACAGTCTTTTACAAAAACTGAGTCCTAAGGAAAGGACGGCCGTCTATCTTTGGGCCTATGAGGGTTATACGTCAGATGAGATGGGAGCTGTGCTCAAATGTTCTTCCAGTACGGCTAGGGTTCACATCTTTAAAGCCAGGAAGAAAATAAAAAATATTTTGGAGAACGGTCATGACACGCTGTAAAATTATTAATTTTTTGTTCCTAGTGCTTCCTTTTCGAGCCTTCCAAGGCATCCTAATAAAACATCACTTTGAAAAATGTCCGAATTGCCAGAATTCCCTGGTTAAGGCTGAAGATGCCCGGTTGTTCTTAGAGAAAGAAGAAAAAGTCCATGAAATGGTCAACCTGTGGCCTGGTATCAGTGAGAAACTCTGTGAAGGCAGTGGGGAAAAAGTCAGGACATCCTTTTTCCCAAAATGGAGGTGGGCTTTGTCTGCAGCCGGTTTGACGATATTTATCTTCACCGGATTTTTGTATCTCAACCAGCCTGGCAGCCTAGCGGTTTCATCTGAACTGGTTTTAGATCAGCAGTTTCAAATCAACTACATCAAAGTTGAAGAAAAGCCGGCGGGCGCCTATGTTTACGAGCCGCCGGATGTAGAAATGATTACTGTCTGGGCAGAGATACTGCCGTGAGGAGAGTAACAATGAAGGGAACAAGAGTTTTTTGGGTTTTGGTTTTACTTTTTGGCCTATCCTTTCTCAATGTCTTCGCTGCTGATACTCAAATTATAAAATTGAGATTTTTTGAAGGGATAAAACAAACGATGATTGATCAACCATCTTCTGTGACGTCTTCTTATCTCCATTCCACAAATACGGCACATATCAGAACTAACTCTACCCTGACTGAAGAGCAGGAACAGTTAAAAAAAATCTATAACTTGAAGGATGTACATCTGATCATCGAAGCTGACTTAAAATTGGGAACAAAGAAAAGAAACCAAATCACGCACACATTCCGGATCAATGGAATGGAATATTTTGTTATCATTGAGCAGGCCATTCGTCGTCGGAAACGGCTGTATAGATTGGAAGTTTACCAACAGACTAAAGAGGATCAAAACAGTCTACTTGATACGGAAGTCCAGCTCCCGGAAAAAAAGTCCGTCGTGTTCGGCTTTGCCGATAAACAGGGAAAACCTTACTTCCTGTCTCTTGGGATAGCAAAACAGGTCCTAGCCGAACCTGCAGGATTTGATGTGGGGGGTGCAGGAGGAATATCTATCGAAGAACTGGAGAGAGGGGCGATTAAAGCTGTAGGAGAAACGAAACCACCGGAACTACTCAATAAGGTCGATCCCATCTATCCCGAATTGGCCAAAAGAGCAAGGGTTGAGGGTGTTGTCATCCTTAATGTCCGAACTTATGAAGATGGGCGTGTGGACCAGGTTAAGGTGGCCAATAGCATGGACCCTCATTTAACCAGGGCAGCCATTGAAGCCGTCAAGAAGTGGCGGTATGAACCTTTTTATTCAAAAGGGAAACGGTATCCCATCCTTTTTACTGTCACAGTCAGATTTCAGCTTCCTCATGGATTGGATAACAATGTCAGGGGGAAAGAACAAGAAGGAGCCGCTCCTCTTTTAAGGCCCGAAATCATTCATCAGGTGGATCCGGTCTATCCTGAAAGGGCACGGCGAGTAGGAATTGAGGGTATTGTCATGATGAGAATCCGGACCGATAATGAGGGGAAGGTCAACAGCGTTGAGGTTCTCAGGAGTGACAGTACAATTCTCAACCAAGCTGCAATCGACGCCGTTCGTCAGTGGAGATATAAGCCCCAATACAGGGACGGGATTCCTATCCCCATTGTTACAATTGTAGCTGTAAAATTCAGGTTCGATTGAGAATTATAAAGAAAGGGTTCAAGGATTCGAGGGTTCGAGTGAAAAGCATAAGAATTCTAAAGAATTGAAAATTTGGAAGAGAATTGCTAAAAAGCTTATTGAATCTTAAAAAAACACTTGAATCCTAGAACCCTTGACCCCTAGAATCCTTATGATCCTGATAATCCTTTGCATAAGATGCATCAACTAATCGGGAGAAGAACCAATAATAGTTTAAAATTTCGGCAGTAAGAAGGCGATTGTCTGGGGGACTTGATTTTCAATCTGGGAATAATCCAGCTCTGAACCCAAGAGACTGTGCGGAATAAGGAAGATTATGAGAGTGACAATCGATGCGGCAAGAACCCAGCCTTTTGCCTGCTTACCCTTTCGTCCGGCAATCACAGCGATGGCCCAGACTATCATGGCGATAAGTGTTTTGTTGTCTGTCAGGTCAAAGCCGAATGGAACTCCTGTCCACCATTCCCCGAATGCAAACTTTTGAACGAGGGGACCGAGGATCATTCCACCTCCAAACATAAGACCCGCTGTCCAGAGTGTTAGTTTTCTCGTATTCCCTTCTTTACGGAGAGCTTCTATTCCTGTCCGCGTGGAAAGCAGCATGGCTGAAAACATACCTATAATATGGAGTATGAGGACCATATCTGGAACTACGTCCTTAAACCGGATGATGACCTCTTGTTCTCCTGTAAGCGAAACTTCTTCTCCCCTGTAGGAGAGAAACACCTTGTAGGCGAGTTTTCCCGCGGATGGCTGTTGAGGGAGAGAGGCCGTGATGGATTCCCCCTCTCTTTCCATTTGGATATTTGTCCAGGCATCGTTGGTTTTGAACCTTTTAAACTGGACGTATCCGTTAATTTCAGAGTTGGGAACCTCGATCTTTATCTCATAATCTCCGATGGTCTCATGGGTGGTTTCGAGAGTGAAAGAGATGACCGAACCGCCAAGCTGCGTCCTGCCATTTATGGCATATGTTGGCCCTGTCATCCTCTGATAGACAGCCGACCCTGCCGTGATAATGAAAGCCAATACCCAGAAAAGAACTTTTTTCATCGTCTATCCTCCAACAAATCTGAAATATTCATGATAAAAAAAGGAAAGCCAAATGTAGCAGTATTCCTCCGCTAAAGCAACTTTATTTTCTCGTAGGAAAGCTTCTAAAATTTGAGATTTCAAGAATATCTCATCTTTTAAATAATGTCCAAATTCTTATGGATTCCCCAAAAAAATGGAAGGTGCGCTTTATCTGATCAGAGATGTCCGTTTATTATTAAAAAAAATATTGCTTTTAATAATAATTCAGATATATACAATAGAGACAACCTTTTAGAATATTTTCAAACGTGGAGGAAAAAAATGAAGATTTCTTCGAGAAACGATCAATTTAAGAGATGGTCAAAACTGAAACCAGCGCAAATTTTCATTATAGGAATGGCGTTAATTTTCCTGTTATTTGCCCCGCTGAATGCTGAAAAGCAGAAGTTAGATGAGGAATACACGGCAAAAATCAAAGAATTCACGACAGAAACGTTTTTCACGACAAAATATGTGGACCATCTTCCATATTCGGAAGGCGTACCCACACCATTGGACATCCTCGGCCATATTGCCGGAGCTCCGGATATTGTGAGCTATTCCCATGAAGTCTACAAATTCATGCAGGCTCTGGCTGATGCCTCTCCCAGAGTTACACTCACAAAGATCGGAAAAACCGAAGAGGGGAGAGATATGATTCTGGTTATTGTTGCAGATGAAGACACCATCGCAAATCTGGATCAATATAAAAAGATCAATGCTTTACTTGCAGATCCCAGGAAGATCAAGGATCCCTCTGAGGCCAAAGAACTCATCGCAAAGGCAAAACCGATGTATTGGGCCACAGGCGCCCTTCATTCCGGAGAAACGGGTTCTCCTGAAATGCTTATGGAACTGGCCTACCGCATCGCCGTGGGAGAATCTGACTTTATCAAAACAATTAGAGAGAATCTGATCGTTATGATTACGCCTATCCTCGAAGTCGATGGACGTGATAAAGCTGTCGATCTCTTTATGGCTAAGAGAAAGGATCCTGATGCCACTGTTGCGAGGAGCCCGATCTACTGGGGAAAATACGTATCTCACGACAACAACCGGGATGCTGTTGGACTGGGATTAGACATAACCAACCATGTCCTTGACACCTATATGGAGTATCACCCGCAGATCATGCATGATCTCCATGAATCCATCGCCTACTTGTACACTTCAACCGGCACAGGGCCTTATAACGCATGGGTGGATCCCATCCTCGTCGATGAGTGGCAGGAACTTGCACATCAGGAAGTCAGTGAAATGACCCGGCTGGGGGTTCCCGGCGTGTGGACACATGGATTTTATGATGGCTGGGCGCCAAATTATCTGTTCTATGTGGCCAACGGACACAACTCCATCGGCCGGTTTTATGAAACGCAGACCGCGCGAGATGGAAGCACGCGGATCGTCCGTGCATCTGAAAATCGATCCTGGTTCAAACCTAATCCCCCTTTAAGGGAAGCGGTCTGGTCTTTTCGTAATAATATCAATTATCAGCAGAGCGGTATCTTGATTGCGATGAATCACACGGCTAAAAATGCCCGGAAATTTATGGGAAATTTCTACCTAAAAAGCCAGCGATCGATCCAAAAAGCCAGGGCTGAGGGGCCGGCAGCCTATGTCATTCCCGGAGATAATCCCAGACCGGCTCAAGCCGCCTCTTTAATCAGACTTTTGCAGAGACACGGTATAGAAGTCCATAAAGCGGAGAAAGAATTTGAGACTAAAGAAGGTGAATTTGTGGAAGGAAGTTTTGTTGTGAGGTTAGATCAACCCTATTCACGCATGGCGGATCTTCTTCTGGATAAACAGTATTTTAATGTCAACGATCCCAGACCGTATGATGATGTGGGATGGACCGTTGGTCCCTTGTATAATGTTGAAACTGTCCGGATAGAAGATGTGGCCGTACTTTCGGCGCCGATGGAAAAAATTCAGGGAAAGATGAGACTCGAGGGTGGAGTAGAAAAGCTTAAAGGCGGTAAAATTCAGGCTTATATTATCAATCATGATGCCTCGAATTCTTTGGCGACTTTTCGTTTTGCTAAGAGTGATCTCAAAATAGAAGCGGCAGAAGAAGAGTTTGAAGTAGAAGATAAGATGTTTAATGCCGGTTCGTTTTTGCTCAAGACCGAAGACAACGCCGACAATTTGAAAGAGCAGCTGGAAGAGGCAGGAAAAAAATATGAATTTACGGCTTACTCTGTCTCTGAAATTCCTGAAGTACCGACGCATGTCTTAGACGTACCGCGCATTGCCATTATGCACACCTGGCAGAGCACTCAGACAGAAGGGTGGCTGAGGATGGGCTTTGACAAGTTGAACATCCCGTATGATTATATTTCTGTATTAGATGTTCGTGACGAACAGAATTTACGAGAGAAGTATGATGTGATCGTTTTTGGTCCTTCGAGAGGGGATGCCTTTAGTATTGTCAATGGCCTTCCTTTAACAGGAGATCCTATTCCCTGGAAAAAATCCGAATTGACACCCAATATCGGAGTTCAGGATGAAACCGATGACATGCGAGGCGGCCTGGAAATGGATGGTGTTTTTAATCTCTACAATTTCTTGAAACAGGGAGGACTGTTCATTACCCTGACCAATAGTTCTTCCCTTCCTATTCAGTTTGGGATGGCTCAAGGTCTACGGATAAAACGAACGGCTAATCTCTGGGCCCGTGGAGGTGTTTACAGCACGACGTTCCGTGACAGAAAAAGTCCCATTGCCTATGGATATGGAAAGGACCTGGGCGTCAATTTTAATTCTTCACCTGTTTTCAGTTTCAGCGCTGGCGGTGGCCGTTTTCGAGGGAGCTCTCCTCAAACAGTCAGAACTCCAGGATCGACGACATCTCGTCCGTCAGGAAGAGGTGGAATTGGAGAAAGCGATGTGATCCAGGGACGTATGAAGAATATGGCAAAGGAATCTGTGGCAGCATTTCGTAAAGCTCAAAAAGAGGAAGCCTCTGCGTCATCGAGTAGAACTTCAACGAGTAGAGCGGCTTCCCGGCGTCCAAGAACCGTCCTGGCGTTCCAGAGTGATGTAAAAAAACTTTTGATCAGTGGTGGACTCAATGGGGGGACAGAACTGGCAGGCTCTCCAGCCGTTGTCGATGCCAAAGTTGGCGAAGGACATGTCGTTATGTTTAGTATAAATCCTTTCTGGAGAAATCAGACCCAGGGATCCTATTTTCTGGTTTTTAACGCTATTATGAATTACAAAAACCTCGATGCCGGAAAATCAAACTGAGGATGACTGCACAAAGCTGAATAGAGAAACGAATTTTAAGATACGGGTAAGCAGGCGTTTTTTAAACCCATTGTGATCCCATCTCTCTCTAAATCGGGGTTCGGGCCAGACTTTTTCTGGATCAAAATCAATGCACTCGACAGGCCATATGCGTCCTGCTCGGTTGGGATGAGACCAGCCGAACTCTATCTCATGCCCGCATCCCCCGCACGACACATGAAATTCGATACTTTCCTCCGATAACTCCCGGTTTTCAACTTGGATATTCCATTTCTGTCTGTCGATGGCATAGATAACAAAGCACTCGCGGCACTCCAGCTGAAAATTCGTGTCCAGTTCCTTTCGATCGATGAGATTGTTTCTGTGGACAAATTCCCACTGGTGTTTAGAGTCGAGATAGCCGTAGTCCTCATAATGTTTTTCCACTAAAAATGACTGGATGGCTGCGATACCGTTTAACGAAGTGCCGCACTCACAGGGTAAAATTTTTTTATGGTTTTCTCTGATTTTGCCCAGGACTTTGATATGTTTTATGTGGCAATTTATGATCAGGTGTTTAAAACATCACAACATCAAGTCGGCATTCATTTCGGTCTTGGTTATGTGTTTTAACCCATCCAAGAAAGTTCTAATATTTTATGTTTCTTGAATCCTAAATCCTTTTGATTATGTTAGAATACTCCTATGTTAAATATTAGAAACTTCAGCATCATTGCTCATATCGATCATGGAAAGTCAACCCTTGCAGACAGGCTTATCCAGGCGACAGGTCTGATATCACAGAGAGAATTCCGGGACCAAATACTCGATACGATGGATCTTGAGAGAGAAAGAGGTATCACAATAAAGAGCCAGACCATCACTCTGCCTTACACCGATGAAGACGGCAAGGAGTATCTGCTTAATCTTATCGATACTCCCGGCCATGTTGATTTTTCTTATGAAGTCTCCCGTGCTCTTGCCTCGTGTGAAGGCGTTTTGCTTATCGTTGATGCTTCCCAAGGAGTGGAAGCACAAACAGTGGCCAATCTTTATATGGCCATGGAGCATGACCTGATGATCATTCCAGTGATCAATAAAATTGACCTTTTAACTGCCGATATCGAAAGAACAAAAGAGCAGATTGAAGATGAGCTGGGCCTTGATTCTGAAATGGCCATCCTGTGTTCAGCTAAAGAGGGAACAGGGATAGACGAGGTTTTTGAGGCTGTTGTAAAATATGTCCCTCCACCAAAAGGAGATCCGGACAAACCGCTCAAATCTCTGATATTTGATGCGCACTATGATTCTTTCCGGGGCACGATCATCCACTGCCGTGTCTTTGACGGACGAGTCTCTCCAGGGGACATGATCAGACTTCTGTCGACAGGTTCGACGCATAAAGTGGATGAAGTGGGGGTTTTTCAAATCGACAATAAATCCAAAGACAGCTTATCTGCCGGTGAAGTGGGCTACATTATTTCGGGGATAAAAAACCTGGTGGATACCCGGATTGGGGATACCATTACATTGGATTCCGATGCGATAACAGACCCCCTGCCCGGATTTAAAGTGTCCAAATCGGTTGTGTTTTCTTCTATATATCCTATGGCGTCGGATGAATACCAGCCTCTCAGAGAAGCTCTGGAAAAATATGAACTCAATGATGCCTCTTTAACCTATCAAAAAGATTCGTCTGCAGCTCTAGGGCAGGGATTCAGATGTGGATTTCTCGGACTTCTTCATCTTGAAATATTTCAGCAGCGCCTAGAGCGGGAATACGGTTTGTCCATCATCATGACGGTCCCCAGTGTCGAATACAAATTTATGCTCGATAATGGTGAAAGCCTTATCATCGATAATCCTCAGTACTATCCCGACCCTTCACAAATCCAGAGCACCGCAGAACCTTATATAAAGGCTTCTATCCTCTTCCCGGAGAAGTATATGGGTGTTGTCATGAAACTCTGTCTTTCACGCAGAGGAAGCAATCCCCGCATAACTTATCCCACTGCAGGGCGTATCGAGCTTTTTATGGATATGCCGCTGGCGGAGGTGATCTACGATTTCTATGATACGCTAAAGACTATTACTCAGGGATATGGCTCCTTTGACTATGAGATGGCCGACTATAGAAAAAGTGATCTTGTTAGACTGGATATTCTTGTCAACGGCGAAAGAGTGGATGCCCTCTCTCTCATTGTGTTTCGTGATAAAGCCAGAGAATGGGGAGTCAAGATGTGTGACCGCTTAAAAAATGAAATTCCCAGGCACCAGTTTAAGATCGCCATTCAGGGGGCTATTGGAGGATCCATCATTTCAAGGTCTACGGTGTCTCCCTATAGAAAAGACGTCACAGCCAAACTTTACGGAGGAGATATTACGCGGAAGCAAAAACTGCTCAAAAAGCAGAAAAAAGGCAAGAAAAGAATGAAAATGGTAGGTGCTGTTATGATCCCTCAGAGCGCCTTCGTCTCCGTCCTCAAAGCCGACAAAAAATAACCCAATTAAAGCAATTAAAGAGCAATTAAAGGGACATCATACTTAATTCGAATTTCATTCAGTGATGATGATCATCTGCACGATTTTGTCCTCCTGTTGGATGGTATCAACGACATCTTGACCCTTGACGACCTTTCCAAATACGGTATGTTTTCCGTTCAGATGAGGCTGCGGTGAGTAGGTGATAAAAAATTGGCTTCCGTTTGTATTTGGGCCTGCGTTTGCCATGGAGATAACACCTTGCTCGTGTTTAAGGGGGTTATTGCTGACTTCATCCTCAAACTTGTAACCTGGGCCACCGCTGCCAGTCCCTGTTGGATCTCCACCTTGGATCATGAAGTTGCTGATTACACGATGAAACACTACTCCATCATAAAAACCTTCGCCGGCTAGAAAGACAAAGTTGTTGACCGTTTTGGGTGCGTGTTGGGGATAGATCTCCAAGTC
>SDBU01000997.1_pt1 | contig 41445 bp, 45 predicted proteins | sample 2277071 | NCBI WGS metagenome assembly SDBU01 (sample SAMN10397929, study PRJNA504765) | marine sediment metagenome | isolation source: marine sediment core GS08_GC12, 126 cmbsf | place: Arctic Ocean: Gakkel Ridge, Loki's castle | collected 2008 | reverse complement strand
ACTATGAGCAGGCCAAGAGATTAGCCCTTGGGCTGCTCGGCTCAGGCAGTGACGGCCTGGTGCTGGTCGGTACCACCGGTGAATCACCGACAACGCTCCGTCATGAGGAGCTGAAGCTATTTGCCGAGATAAAATCGACCGTGGGGAAGAAGGGGACGGTCATCGCCGGCACCGGCTCTAACAGCACCGCTGAGGCTGCCGAGGCAACCCGGCAGGCGGAGGAAGCCGGCGTTGATGGATGTCTTCTGGTAGTTCCCTACTATAACAAGCCAACCCAGGAGGGTTTGTACCGGCACTTTGTGACTATTGCCGAGAGCACCGGTCTGCCCTGCATACTCTATAACGTGCCGTCGCGCACCGTGGTCAGCCTTTCGGCGGATACCGTAATCCGCTTAAGCCAGATAGCTAATATCGTTGGTATTAAGGAGGCCAGCGGCAACCTGGCCCAGATTGCCAAAATTATCCAGAATACCGGCGAGGACTTCACTGTCTGGAGCGGCAACGACAGCGATACCCTGCCCATACTGGCCTTGGGTGGCTACGGGGTTATCAGCGTCGCCTCACACCTGGTCGGTATGCAGATAAGGGAAATGATGGGCCACTTTGTCAGCGGAGAGACTGACAGGGCAGCCGAAATACATCGCAATTTGATGCCCCTGTTTGATGCCCTGTTTGTCGTCGCCAACCCGATTCCGCTGAAGTATGCCTTAAATCACCTCGGCTTCAGGGTCGGCCGGCCGCGGCCGCCGCTGTATGAGCCGGATGAAAAGACCGCTGCCCTTATCCGGGAAGCGCTCAAAGGCTATCGTATTGACCTGCCCATCTAGGTTTTAACCACCATCGAAAGAGGCCAGCAAACTGTCCCATCAGACGGCCGGTAGTGGTATAATCCGGCAGACCACAACGCAAAATAAGGCAGGTTCATTATCATGGATAATACCACACCTCTTTCTGAGTTGATTTCTCTTGCGGGGAAGCGGGCCTTGATTACCGGTTCGGCAATCGGTATCGGCAGGGCGATGGCCTTCAGGTTCGCCGAGGCGGGGGCAGACCTGGAACTGGTGGATATCAACGGAGATGGGCTAAGGACTCTGGGGAAAGAACTCTCCGCTTCCGGCCGGGAAGTGAACACCCACCGGGTGGACCTTTCTCAGAAAGAAGAGATTGATGCGCTATGGGGTAGTTTAAGCGGCAGAGAGCCCGATGTGCTGGTCAATAACGCCGGCTGGTATCCCTTCAAGAAACTCCTGCAGGTGGACGAAGCCTTCCTCAGGAAGGTAATGGATACCAATCTGAACTCGGCTTTCTGGATGTGCCATCACATGATAAAGCGGAGGCTGAAGCAGGGAGGGGTGATCATAAATGTGGGTTCTATCGAGGCTATTTTGCCCTTCGCCCCCGATCTGGTCCCCTACAATGTCAGCAAGGCGGGAGTTATCGCGCTGACGAGGACTCTGGCCAGTGAGTTCGGCAAGAAGGGTTTTAGAATAAATGTCATTGTACCCGGCGGTATACTTACTCCGGGGACGAGGGCGGTGGGCAAAAAGATTGCCCGGTTTGAGTTCGGTATCATCAAGACGGGAATACAATTCAAAATGAGGCTGCCTCTGAACAGGGGAGGGCAGCCGGATGAAGTGGCCCGCATGGCGCTGGTTCTGGCCAGTGATCTATCCAGCTATGTCCACGGAGCACTGATACCTGTTGACGGCGGCTTCCTGTCCGCTTAAGTATAACGACTAAATGACGGGTCTCACCTGGATGGTCTGCTCTCTTGATGGGCCGACGCAGATGATATTGGCCGGGCAGCCGGAGAGTTCTTCCAGCCGGTTGACGTATCTTCTGGCTTCGGCTGGCAGCCTGGCAAACTCCCTGATGTGGCTGGTCTCCGTCTGCCATCCAGGGAGCTCCTCGTAGATGGGCTGACACTTCTCCAGGTCGGCTATGCTGGCGGGGAAGTAATCAATTGTTTTGCCATTCAGTCTGTAGCCGGTGCATATTTTCAGTCCGGGCAGGGTATCGAGGACGTCGAGGCGGGTTATTACCATACCGGTGAAACCGTTTATCTGGCTTGAAAAGGCGGCGGCGACAGCGTCAAACCAGCCGCAGCGACGGGGGCGGCCGGTGGTAGTGCCGTATTCGTGAGCCCGCTCGCGGATGGCTTGCCCGACCTCATCGTGGAGCTCGGTAGGCATGGGGCCGCTGCCAACCCTGGTGCAGTAGGCCTTGAACACCCCCAGAATGCGGTCAATCTGCTTCGGGTTAATACCGGCCCCGAGGCAGGCGCCGCCGGACAGTGGCGATGAAGAGGTGGTGTAAGGGTAGGTGCCAAAATCGGGGTCAAGCAGCGCTCCCTGGGCGCCTTCCAGGAGGATATAATCATCCCGGGCAAGGGCTTCTCTAATCAGGGTGGTCGTTTCCTTGATATGGGGGGCGAGACGTTCTCCGTATTGGCAGTACTGCCCGTATATCTCCTCCAGCGACAGCGGGCTGACGCCATAGACCCTGGTCAGAATGGTGTTTTTGTAATCAAGAACAGACTGGAGCCGGTATCTGAAGGCCTTTTGGTCCAGCAGGTCACCGGCCCTGATACCCATCCGGGCTACTTTATCGGTGAAGGCCGGCCCGATGCCTCGCTTGGTTGTCCCGATGGCCCTGTCCGCCCGTGATTCCTCCTCCAGACCGTCGAGGAGGAGGTGGTAGGGCATGACCAGGTGTGCCCGGTCGCTGATGACCAGCCGGCTGGTGTCAATGCCGCGCTTGTTGAGCTGGTCCACTTCCTCTATGAGCCGGGCGGGATTAATCACCACGCCGTTGCCGATGAGGCAGGTGGCCTGGGAAAAGATCCCGGAGGGGACAAGGTGCAGCTTGAACTCACCGTGGGCATTGATTACGGTATGGCCGGCATTATCGCCGCCGGAGAAGCGGATAACCATCCTGGCTTCTGCAGCCAGCTGGTCAACCACCTTTCCCTTACCTTCATCACCCCACTGGGCTCCGAGAACAGCAATAACCGGCATTTTTCCCCCCGAAAAGCAAAAATTTGTTAACGGCTAACCGTTTCTTGTATACCGCCAGACAAGGGTTAGTCTTTGCCCTATAGTAAATAAGCTTAAAGTTGTTATGATAGCCAGGGCGATCTCAATCTGGTTAAGCATAAGCCCCAGCACCAGCACGATGACCCGTTCCGGGCGGGTAAACAGCCCCACGGTGCACTCTATTCCCAGTGCCTCGGCTCTGGCTCTTATGTAGCTCACCAGCATCGAGGTAATCAGAACACCGCCGGCCAGCAGTATGCCGATAGTTGACCCTTCCCCGGCGAAGAGAAAGATGATGGCGAGTAATAGTGCCCCCTCGGACAGACGGTCCAGGGTTGAATCAAGAACGGCGCCGAAGCGGGTGACCCGGTTGGTACGGCGAGCCAGCGCCCCGTCCAGCATATCGAATAAACCGGCAACCAGCACCACCAGACCGGCGATAAGAAGATACCCGGTGGCGATGAGTACGGCAGCGCCGACTGTCACGGCAAAGCCCAAACAGGTTAAAGTGCCGGGAGTTACCGGTGTCCTGGCCAGAAGCTGTACTACCGGGCTGGTAAGGTAATGAGATATCGCCTGGCGAACTTGCGATAACCTGATAGTTGTCATGCTTACCTGAGCCGTGCTATTCAAGCCGTCTACCTGATTTGCCGAGTTGATGCGGGCACAGCCTCATTCTCTAAAATCTGCTGCCTGCCAAGCGTCTCGCCGAGAATTCTCAAGTAGTAATCAAGAACCCTGCGGGCAACCTTTTTCCAGTTGTATTCCTGGGCAGTGACCAGCCCCTGGGCACCCATTCTGTTTCGCAGTGATTCATCGGACATCAGGGTAATCAGTGCCCGTGCCAGCTCTTTGTCGTCCTTGGGTGGCACCAGCATCCCCTCTTCCCCGTCGGTTAAAACGCTGGCATAGCCCTCTATGCTGGTGGCTATGATTGGTTTGCCGGTAGCCATGGCCTCCAGCAGAACGATACCGAAGCTCTCCCGGTCGGTGGCCGGTGAGCAGAATATATCGGCGGTCTTGTAGTAGCGGGGCAGGTCTTCGTAGGTGGTGTAGCCGGTGAAAACAACATCCTCGATTTGGTGTCGCCTGACCAGCCGGTCATACTTCCTGCGCAGTCTGGTGCCGGGGCCGACAACAATGAGGCGGCACTTGGGAATCTCTTCTTTGACCTGCTGGTAGGCCTTGAGCAGGTAACTGAAGCCCTTTCGCTTTTCCAGTCGGCCGACAAAGAGAATGTTCATCTTGTCGTCGCAGAACTGCTCAATTGGCAAAACATCCGGTGAGAAGTGGGTAAGGTCAATGCCGTTGGGTATGATGCTGTAAGGCCCGGGGATATACTTGCTGGCGAAACCCATGGCCGGCTTGGAGACGGCTATTTTGCCCGAAAGCTTGCGCCTACGTCTGTTAAGCATAATCTTGGTGATGGGCCAGCCGAAGTTGTAGCCGGGGCTGCCGTGGCTGGCGTGGAAGGTGCCGATGTTTACCGAATTGGAAAAGCGGAGCACGGCGGTGCACAGCATGGGCATAAAAGGCTCGTGCAGGTGGATGATATCGAACTTTTCCTGGGCCAGCACTTCCTTTATCCTGGATGCCAGTCTTATCGATATGGTGATGCGGCAGATGGAGCCACTGGCCGGTATCGACCGGGGCCGGCCGATAGGGATAAAGCGGTCGCCGATGGTGGGTATTGCCTGGGAGGCCGGGGCAATAACCCTGACATCGTGCCCCATTTTGGTAAGCTGTTTATCCAGGGAAAGGATATGATTAACCACACCACCCGGATGGGCAAAGTCGTAGGGAGAAACCAGTGCAATCTTCATCAGTGGCCGCCTAAGTCGCCATAGCCTTCAGGGTTTCGCCAGTTAGCCCAGGCTTATCCTTTCCTTGTCTCCGGGCTGCTCTGCCGGCACTTCCCTTTCCGGTTCGGCGATGAACTCCTCCACCATGCGGCGGGCTTCCTCGTCGGTGTATTGGACCGGGGGTGATTTCATAAAATAGGCCGATGGCGCTATAAGGGACCCCTTTAACCCCCTGTCCAGAGCCAGCTTACAGCACCTGATGGCATCTATAACGACACCGGCTGAGTTGGGGCTGTCCCAGACTTCTAGCTTCAGTTCCAGATTCAGGGGAACATCACCGAAGGTACGCCCCTCCATTCTGATATGACAGAACTTGCGGTCAAGGAGCCAGGGGACATGGTCGCTGGGCCCGACATGGATGTCATCCGGGGCAAGCTTGTAGTCCAGCTGGGAAGTGACGGCGTTGGTCTTGGATATCTTCTTGGACTCCAGTCTCTCCCTCTCCAGCATGTTGAGGAAATCAGTGTTGCCGCCGAAGTTCAGCTGGTAGGTGCGCTCCATCTTGACGCCGCGGTCACAGAATAACCTGGTGAGCACCCGGTGGACTATGGTAGCTCCCACCTGGGACTTGATATCATCACCGATAATGGGCAGCCCTTTCTTTTCAAAGCGCTGCTGCCAGTATTTTTCCCGGGCAATGAAGACCGGGATGCAATTGATAAAACCGCAGTCGGCTTCCAGCACCTGCTCAACATACCACTTGGTCGCCTCCTCGCTACCGACCGGCAGGTAGCTGATGACGACATCGGTCTTGGTGTCCTTGAGTATCTTGACGATATCGGCAGTCGGCCCGGGGGCCTTCTCTATTATCTGGGAAAGATATTTGCCCAGGCCATCGTGGGTCATGCCCCGCTCCACCTTGACTCCGGTAGCGGGCACATCGTAGAACTTGTAGGTATTGTTGGGCGACGTATAGATTGCCTGCGCCAGGTCTTTGCCTACCTTGTTCTTGTCAATATCGAAGGCGGCTACGAAATTGATGTTGCTGATGTGGTAGCCCCCCAGATTGACGTGCATCAGTCCGGGCACGAACTCGACCTCTTTCGCCTTTTTGTAGAAGTTGACCCCCTGCACCAGAGAGGAAGCGCAGTTGCCGACTCCGATGATGGCTACATTAATATTACCCAAATTTTTACCCCTTTCTGGAATGATGAAGAAGCCAATGAACTATATCCATTTTACGAGTAGCTGTCAAGCGCCCGACAGCCCCGGTGGCACTGGTGGCTGGTCGGGCCGGGCAAAGACCTTCTCCGGCTGCCAGTGGCCCTTTTCGCCATCCAGGCCGAGCACAGCCAGAAAGCTGCCGTCCCTGCCGTAGGCACGGCACCGCCCCGGCTTATCGCTGTGGATGCCCTCGCTTAGGGCTATGCTACCGCCGTTTCTCACCAGCTTTTCCTGTTCCTCACCGAGGACAACTGCCGGCCAGCGAGACAGCACGAAATCTATCGGATAGAGCAGCCTTTGCCAGTCATTCTCGCCTTGCTCAATTTGCTCCAGAGTGCTGGCGTCCTCGATAACGAAGGGGCCGTATCTCAGGCGAGCCAGCTCCTTCAGGTGGGCGCCGCAGCCAAGCAGCTGGCCCAGGTCGTGGGCCAGGGAGCGTATGTAGGTACCCTTGCCGCATTCTATTTCCAGTGTAACCAGGGGGGACTCAAAACCGAGCAGGTCCAGGCGATGTATTTGGGCTGTCCGGCTCTTTCGGCTGACGTTAATGCCGGCCCGTGCCAGATGGTACAGGCGCTGGCCTTTGTATTTAAGTGCACTGTACATCGGCGGCACCTGCTCTATGGAGCCACGGAAGGAGTCGAGCGCTGCTTCAATCCGCCGTTGGCTGACCGGTGACGGGTCTGCCTGGTGGGTAACCTTGCCGGCGGCATCGTAGGTATCGGTAGTCACTCCCAGCTCAATCCGGGCCCGATACACCTTTACCGCATCCATCAAAAACTCGACAACCCGCGTCCCCTGGCCGAGGCAGATCGGCAAGACGCCGCTGGCGGTTGGGTCCAGGGTGCCGGCATGTCCAACCCGCCGCTCCCCGGCAAGCCGCCTGACCCGGGATACGATGGCGAAAGAGGTAAGGCCGGGCGGTTTGTTGATGTTCAGTATACCATCCATGGTTATTTGTTATCCTTGCTGACCTGGTCTATCAGCTCTAAGATGCGGGCTCCCTCTTCGATGGAGCTATCCCAGATGAAGTTGAGTTCGGGGATACGGCGCAGCCTGATGCGCTTGACCAGTTCATTGTGCAGGAAGCCGGATGCAACCTCAAGCGTGCTGAGTATCTCCTTCTTTTCTTCCCGGCTGCAGATGCAGCTGACAAAAACCTTGGCGTGCCTTAGATCGGCTGAGGTGGCAACTTCGGTGATGGACAAGAGGTGGCCAAGCCTGGGGTCTTTGATCTGGCGCTGCAGTAATTCGCTGATTTCCCGGCGGATGAGGTGGTTCACCCGTTCGATGCGGTGTGCCATTACCAGTCCCCTAGCCGGCCTTCACCTGTTTGAAGGACTCCAGAATATCGCCGACTTCAAAGTCGTTGAAGTCTTTTAGGCCGATACCGCACTCATAGCCGGCGGTTACCTCCTTAACGTTGTCCTTGAAGCGTCTCAGGCTGCTGACTGTGGACTCGGCTATGGTTTTGTCGTTGCGGCGCACCCTGACTGCCACTTCTCGCGTTACCTTGCCTTCGGTGACATAGACACCGGCTATCTTGCTCTTCTTGCTGGTGAAAATAGCCCTTATCTCAGCGCGCCCTTCAATGACCTCGATAATCTCGGGTTCAAGCAAGCCCTTGAGCGCCTTTTCAACGTCGTTTGCCAGGTCGTAGATTACATTGTAGTGGCGGATATCGATGCCTTCAGCCTCGGCCAGCCGCTGTGCACCGGTCTCAACCTTGGTATTAAAGGCGACGATGAGCCCCTGGGAAGCAATGGCCAGCATGATGTCGCTTTCGGTGACGTTGCCGCTCGAGCTATGGATAATGCTGACCTGAACCTCGTCAGGGCCCAACCTGTCGAGCGATGCTCTTATCGGCTCAAGGCTGCCTTCGACATCGGCTTTAAGAATGATGTTGAGCTTGGTGACCTTACCGGTACTTATCTGGTTATAAAGATCTGTCAGGCTGACCGACATCGGTGCTGCCGTTTCCTTAAGGTGTTGCTCTGCCAGGGCTCGCGCCTGGCGCTCACCGCTGACGCTGCTCATGGTATCTCCTGCCTGGGGCACGCTATGCAAGCCGAGGATAACGACCGGGGTTGACGGTCTGGCCCGGCGCAACCGCTTGCCGGTGTCGTTGAACATTGCCTTGATTCTACCCCAGGTATTGCCAACGACTACTGTATCACTCAGTCTGAGTGTTCCGTCATGGATCAGCACTGTCGCTAATGGGCCCTTTGTTTTATCCAGCCTGGCTTCGATGACCACTCCCTTGGCCGGCTGTGTCGGGTCTGCTCTGAGGTTCTCCATCTCGGCCACCAGCAGCAGGTTCTCCAGAAGCTCGGAGATGCCCTCCTTGGTTTTGGCCGAGGTTAAGATGCATATTGTGTCACCACCCCATTCCTCTACCACCAGACCGGCATCAGCTAGCTGCTGCTTGACCGCATCCGGGTTGACATCCGGCTTATCTATCTTGTTGACGGCGACCACAATGGGCACACCGGCGGCCTTGGCGTGGTCGATAGCTTCCAGGGTCTGTGGTTTTACCCCGTCATCGGCGGCGACTACCAGCACGGTGATATCGGTTACCCGGGCACCCCGTGCCCGCATGGCAGTGAAGGCCTCATGGCCGGGTGTGTCCAGAAAGGTAATCTTATGGCCGTCAGATTCAACCTGGTAGGCGCCGATGTGCTGGGTAATGCTGCCGGCTTCGGTGTCCATTACGTTGGTCTGCCGGATAGCATCGAGCAGCCGTGTCTTACCATGGTCAACATGTCCCATGATGGTGATTACCGGCGGCCGCGGTTTAAGACTGGTGTCCTCAGCCAGGAGTTGCTGCTTCTTTATCTCACTGATGACGCTGGCCTGCCGATACGCTGCCTGGGGTTGAGGGTGGGCTTCGTAGCCAAAGGCGGCGGCTACCGCTGCGGCGGCATTATAGTCAATCACCTGATTTATATTGGCCATGATGCCATTTTTCATTAGACGCTTGATGATAGCAACGGCGCTGGCTTTAAGGAGTTCCGCCAGCTGTCTGACGCTGAGGCTGTGTGGGAGTTCAATCGGGGTTGCCTCTATCGCCTCATCAGCCTTCTGTTCTGGTGATTCAATGTTACTATCTTGCTTATCTGTTTCAGCCACTAGCTAACCTCCGACTATCGTCTTGCTCTGCTCCATGAGCTGTTTCCGGTTCTCAGGGGTGATTGTAGCCCGTAGGGTATGTTCCAGGCGACCGGTTGTCAACCCATTTTGCCAGCAATCCGGGTTCGGGCACAGGTAGGCACCCCTCCCTGCCTCTTTACTGCCGCTATCGACCTTGATGAGTCCACCGCTTGTCCGTACCAGGCGGATCATGTCCCGTTTGGGCTTTATCTCACGGCATCCGGTGCAGGTCCGCATAGGAACGTGCTTAGTAATAGTCTGTCCCCTCATCTTCATCTTCTGGGATTGCAACGCGGCGCTTCTTTTTCAGCCGTATGCCGTCAACGGAGCTTTCTTTGCGTGCGGTCTTCTTCTTTTTCTTCTTTTTTTCCTTTGTCTGGGGCTTAGCCTTGGCTGTCGTTAGCACTTCTTCAGCGAAACGGATTGGCTTGACTGCTGGCCCCGGGGCTGCCACTGCTTCCGTTAAAGCTTCAGCAGTTTCAGGCGTCACTTCGGCTGAAGCCGGGATCGGCTCTGGCACTCCGGCGCCAAGCTCCTCATCGGCGGGCGCTTCATCTTTGGCTGCCTCGGCTCTTTCCCGCTCATACTCAGAGGCGCTCTTGATGTCAATTCGCCAGCCGGTGAGTTTTACCGCCAGCCTGACATTCTGTCCTTCCTTGCCGATAGCCAGGGAAAGCTGCCGGTCGGGGATGACGACGGTGGATGTCTGTTCCTCATGCAGCTCGACACGGGCTACCTGGGCGGGACTGATGGCGTTGGTAATAAAGGCACTCGTATCGGAGCTCCAGGCGACGACATCAATCTTCTCGCCATTAAGTTCATTGACAATGTTCTGTATACGGATGCCTCTCAGTCCGACGCAGCAGCCAACGGGGTCGATTCCTTCCTGACGGGCGGCTACGGCTACTTTGCTCCGGAGGCCGGCCTCACGGGCAACCGTTTTGATTTCGACGGTTCCATTATATATTTCGGGTACTTCAAGCTCGAACAGCCGGCGCAGTAGATTCGGGTGTGACCGTGACACTATAAGCACCGGCCCCTTGGCAGTTTGTGACACCTCTACAAGATAAACCTTGAGCCTTTGCCCGATGCGATACCTCTCGTTAGGAGCTTGCTCTGCGGTGGGCATTATTGCCTCGGAGCGACCCAGGTCAACAAATACCTGCCGGGACTCAATACGGCGTATCATACCGGTGATAATATCACCCTGCTTGTCGGTATACTCCTCATAGATAGCGCTGTGCTCTGCTTCGTGGAGACGCTGCAGGATAACCTGTTTGGCCGTTTGGGCGGCGATTCGCCCGGCATTATGCGGTGTGTCCTCAACATAGATGGCGTCCTCAAGCTGGACATCCGGATTTAGTTTAAGAGCTTCCTCCAGTGATACCTCGGAGCGGCTGTCTGATACCTGCTCGACCACTGTTTTCTCCGCCCAGACTTCAACCCGGCCGCTGGTCGGGTTTATTTTGACTGAAATTTCCTGGTTGGGCGCAAAGCTATCCTTGCGGTAGGCTGATGCCAATGCCGCCTCTACTGCCCCGAGCACCACCTCTTTTGACAGGTTTTTCTCGGCCGAGAGCTGTGTTATGGCAAGCAAAAAATCGCTCTTCATATGGGAACCGGCCCTCCAATTATCTATTTCCCATAACAACAAAAAAGTGGGTTTAAACCCACTCCGGAAAGAATCCCCTTTATTCTAAAAAAGGAGTATAGCACAACCGCTGGCAAAATGCAATACCCCCCAGGGTATCAACCGCGCAATTGACACCTGGAAGGCTTCGGGCTAACATAGTGGCAAAGAACGCTATGCTTGCCAAGGTGATAAGTTGCGCTCTGGTGGGGCTGGAGGGGTCCCTTATTGAGGTTGAGGTTGATATCTCATCAGGGCTACCTGCATTTACCATCGTCGGTCTGCCCGATACCGCTGTCCAGGAAGCCAAGGAAAGGGTGCGGGCGGCTATCCGCAATTCCGGCTACAGCTTCCCGTTGAAACGAATCGTGGTAAATCTGGCCCCGGCCGATCTCAAAAAGGCCGGCCCCGCCTACGATTTGCCCATCGCTGTCGGTATCCTTATCAGTTCAGGGCAACTCGAGGTCGATATCTCAGGGACGCTCTTTCTTGGGGAACTGTCTCTCGATGGCAGTCTGCGCCATACCAGGGGTATTTTACCCATGGTTGCCCTGGCTCACCAGAAAGGCATGGACGATGTTATCGTCCCTGATTCCGATGCCAAAGAGGCATCGCTGATTGAGAATGTAAAAGCACTCCCCTTTACTTCATTGGCTCACCTGGCCAGATATCTTGTCGGAGAGGTCGGGCCGCCCGAATATATTCCGACTGCGGTCAAGTTTGATGATTCAGAGCTGCCCCCCGCTGTCGACCTGACCCATATTAAGGGCCAGGAGCACGTCAAGCGGGCTCTGGAGGTGGCTGCTGCCGGCGGGCACAACGTGATTATGTGCGGCCCTCCGGGTAGCGGCAAAACGATGTTGGCTCGCTCATTGCCGGGGATACTGCCCCTGATGACCATTGGGGAAGCCCTTGAAGTTACCAAGGTTTACAGTGTCAGCGGCCTCTTGTCCCAGGACACGCCGCTTGTCAGAAGTCGCCCCTTCCGTGCTCCGCACCACACCATATCCAATGCCGGCCTGGTCGGGGGAGGCCACTGGCCGAGGCCTGGTGAAATCAGCCTCAGCCATCGCGGGGTACTCTTCCTTGATGAGCTGCCCGAGTTTGGCCATTCATTGCTTGAGATATTGCGCCAGCCCCTTGAGGATAAGGTGGTCACCATCAGCCGGGCCAGGGGGACATTGACCTTCCCGGCTAACTTTATGCTGGTAGCGGCGATGAATCCCTGCCCCTGTGGATTCTTTGGTGACCCTTTCCGTCAGTGTAGCTGCTCTCTCGGGCTGGTGGCACGCTATCAAAAGCGCATCAGTGGCCCCTTTATGGATAGAGTTGACATCTTTGCCGAGGTGCCGCATGTAGACTATGAAAAGCTGTCTTCCAACCGGCTGGGTGAATCGTCAAAAAAGGTGCGCGACCGGGTTATAGCTGCACGGGGCCGGCAACTTGAGCGCTTTACCGGCACGGTGTTGACCTGCAATGCTGAAATGACGCCGCCTGAAATAAGGGAGTTCTGCCAGACGGAAGAGGATGCTCAAGCACTGCTTAAGAGGGCTATGGAGCAGATGTATCTCTCGGCACGCGCTTTCCATCGTGTCTTGAAACTGGCCCGTACCATCGCCGACCTGGCCGATAGTGATATAATAAGGGCGGAACATGTTGCCGAAGCCATCCAGTATCGCCCGCGACGGGTGTTCTAGGTGAGCAAGGAAGTGAGGCGAGATGAAAAAAGAGGGTGAATCTTCAGGGCACTGGCTGTGGAGGACGGTAAGGAAGCACTTTCTGGCAGGGATACTGGTTATTGTTCCTCTGGCTATCGCCGTTCTGATTCTATACTGGGTCTTCTCCAGCGTGGACGACCTGTTACAACCGGCAATAGGAGCCATTTTTGGAAGGGAAATACCAGGTCTGGGCTTCGGTATTACGCTGGTATTGATATACATCACCGGGATGATCGCCAGCAATATAATAGGCCGCAAATTTATCAAGTTTGCCGAATCGCTGGTGACCAAGGTGCCCGTATTCCGGCAGATCTATATCGGGGCCAAGCAGGTCGTCGAGGGCCTCTCCGGAACCGGAATCAATAAAGCTGCTTTCCGCGAGGTGGTTTTCGTTGAGTTTCCCAGGGAGGGAATGACCACCATCGCTTTTATAACCAATGAAATAACCGATAAATCCGGCAAAAAACTGTATGCCATCTATATCCCGACGGCACCGATACCGACCTCAGGCTACTTCGAGATAGCCAGCGAGGAACAGATTGTCCACACCAAAATACCGATTGACGAGGGGATAAAAATAGTCATCTCCAGCGGCATGATACTACCCGACGAGATAATTAACGGCAGGCAGCCGGTGGAAGCGCCTCGGTCTATAGCTAGGGCTTTTACCTCAACCCCAGAGCCAGAAGGCCCCACCAAGGATTAGCATAACCAGGCCAACAGCGATAGCGATGAAGCCGCCTATCTTCAGTGCTCCCGGTTCCGGGCGTTCCGGAGTGTGCTCCATATATTCACGCACGTCGGCATGGGAGACAATGGCGTCATAGTAGCTCTTTTCCTCATCTTTGCCCCAGAAAAAGGCACCAAGCCCCAGGACGATAAACAGTGCACCCAGCCCCAGCATTATCCAGATATCGGTCATAACGAATCGGCTCCGCTCGGAGTGTCAGCTGCCGATACTATACCGGTTATCGGGACGGTTTTCAAGGCTGACTAGGTTATTTCGGCGGTGGCTCCGGCTGCTTCCAGCCTGGCTTTAGCCGCCGCTGCCTCATCCTTGCTGACCCCTTCCTTCACCGGTTTGGGGGCAGCTTCAACCAGGTCCTTGGATTCCTTGAGGCCGAGGGTCGTCAGCTCGCGCACCGCCCGGATGACGTTAATCTTATTGTCACCGATCCCTTTGAGGATGACGTTGAATTCGGTCTTCTCCTCCTCAGGTGCTGCCGGTGCTGCCGCCGGTGCTGCCGCTGCAGCTACCGGAGCCGCTGCGGTAACGCCCAGCTCATCTTCCAGGGTCTTGACCAGTTCCGATAGCTCAAGTACGGTCATGTTCTTGATGGCTTCGATGATGTCCTTAGTGGCGCCGGCCTTCTTGGTCTCCCTGGTCGTCTTCTTGGTCGCTGGTTTGGCCTCCTCTTTGGTGGTCTCTTCGGTAGTTTCCTTGTCTGTCATTTATTTCTCCTCCAGTTGTTTGATTCTAGCTTGTAATAATCCGGAAAGCTGCCTTAATGGATAGGTAAGACAGTAGAGCAGGGCCACCTGGGGGCCTTGCATCCCGGCCAAGACCTGGGATAGCAGCACCTCGCGTGGCGGTATCATGGCCAGGGTCTTCACCTCATCCATGGTAAGCAATCGGTCGGCCAAAAAGCCGCCTTTTATCGATAGGGCTGAGTTCGAGCTTTGAATATAACCGGTTATGACTTTGGCGGGCTCGGCCGTTTCATCGTAGCCGAAGGCGATGGCTACCGGCCCGGTAAATGAGCTTAAAAGGAAGTCTTTGCCTGCCTGCTTAGCGGCGAGACGGGCAAGCGTATTCTTGACCACCCGGTAGTCTATACCGGACTGCCTCAGCTTGCGGCGCAATATTGTCATTTCGGCGGCTGATAGCCTCTGGTAGTCGGTCAGGATACCGGTATCGCAATTTTTTAAGGCTTCGCTCAACTGGTCAACGATGCGCACCTTTTCTTCTCTGGCCATTATTTATCACCTCCTATGTAAAAAGTCCCTGTGCCCGCAGCACAAGGACTTGCACCAAACCACCCGGTTTTGGTCATCATCCTCGGCAGGCACTCTATTAAGCCGTAATTGGCACCCGCTGTCTTTGGATAAAAGACTTAAGATTATTAAAAATGCTCTTGGTATCAAGCTGTGCTTAAGGACGTGGTTGCCTTCAGATCAAGCCTGATACCTGGCCCCATGGTGCTGGTAAGGTAGGCACTCTTGATGTATTGTCCCTTGGCACTACTGGGTTTGGCTTTAAGTATTGCCTCCATCACCGTCGTCAGGTTGCCCAGCAGCATATCGGCTTCGAAGCTGATTTTGCCCAGAGGCAAGTGGATTATGGCTGTCCTGTCCAGCTTGAATTCAGCCCGACCCTTGCGGGCATCAGCGATGACCCGGGGCAGGTCTTCGGCGGCAACAACGGTTCCTGATTTGGGATTGGGCATAAGCCCGCGGCGGCCCAGGATTTTACCCAGTTTACCCACCCTGCCCATCATTTCGGGGGTGGCGATGGCGGTATCAAATTCCAGCCATCCGTCTTCTATCTTCTTGACCAGTTCATCACTGCCAACGACATCTGCTCCGGCCGTTTGGGCGATTTTCTCAGCTTCACCCTGAGCGAAGACCAGGACACGCACCTGTTTTCCCAGACCGTGGGGCAGTAAAGCAACCCCGCGCACCTGCTGGCTGGCGTTTCTGGGGTCAATGCCCATTTTTAGGTGAAGTTCAACGGTCTCGTCAAATTTGGTGTGAGCCATCTTCTTGGCCAGCTCAATAGCTTCCCCGGGAGAGTACTCCTGGGTGCGGTCGAGCAGACCGGCTGCTTCCTGATATCCCTTGCTGCGACTTACCATATTTATCCTGTCGTAATTCCCATACTCCTGGCGGTGCCGGCGACTATGCGCTCGGCGCTCTCTATATCGTTGGCATTTAAATCTTTGGCTTTGAGCTCGGCAATTTCACGCAGTTTTTCGCGGGGAAGCACCAAGGGTTCCTCATGCCCGGCGGTGCCGGAACCCTTTTCTATGGACAACGCCTTCTTCAATAAATCTGTGGTTGGTGGCGTCTTGGTAATGAAGGTGAAGGACCGGTCGGCGTAGACGGTTATCTCCACCGGGATGATAGACCCGGACTGCTTGGCGGTGCGCTCGTTGTACTCCTTGCAGAAGCCCATTATATTAACACCGTGCTGGCCCAGAGCCGGGCCTACCGGTGGTGCCGGGTTAGCTTGCCCGGCTGAAATCTGCAGTTTAATTATTGCCTTAATCTTTCTGGCCACCAATACTCTCCCTGTTTACAACTTCTCCACCTGCAGGAAGTCAAGCTCCACCGGTGTTTCGCGGCCGAAAAGGGAAAGGAGCACTTTTACCTTGCCCTTCTCGCTGTCTATCTCATCAACGGTTCCGATAAAGTCGATAAAGGGGCCATCAATAACCCGGATACTCTGCCCCAGACGGAAGCCGATCTTAACCCGGGGTGCTTCCGCCTCCATCTGCTTCATGATACGGTCAACCTCATCCTTGTCCAGTGGCGTTGGCTTGTTGCCGCTGCTGACGAAACCGGTAACGCCCGGAGTATTGCGTACTATACCCCAGCTCTGGTCACTCATTTTCATCTGGACCAGGATATAGCCGGGCAGTATCTTCTTGGTTACGGTACGCCTTTGACCGTTCTTGACTTCGATTTCATCTTCAGTGGGGATAACCACCTGAAATATATCTTCACCGGCGTCCATCGATTTGATGCGCTGCTCCAGGTTTTTTCTTACTCGTTCCTCGTATCCGGAGTAAGTATGAACAACGAACCAGTTTATTTCATTTTCGGCTACGGTGACATCACTCAAAGCTGTTAACCACCAAGAAACAGTTTATCAATAATCTGGGAGAAGCCCCAATCAATAGCTCCCAGAATAGCACCCACGGTGACGGCAACCACCAGCACCAGGGCAGTCAGATAGGTCGCCTCCTGCCTGGAGAGCCAGACAACCTTCCTAAGCTCGGCGATAATGCCGCTGAGGTAGCTGAATCCGTAATTCCTTTTCGAAACCGCATTGGCCATGTGAGGTCCTCTAAAACCCCGAAGGGTCGTACTATTTTACCTCCCGGTGGAGTGTATGAGCACGACAACGGGGACAGTATTTTTTAAGCTCTAAACGATGGGGGTCGTTCCTTCTGTTTTTGGCAGTAGTGTATGTTCTTTCCTTGCACTCTGTGCAGGCAAGGTGAATTATGATTCTGGCTTCAGTTTTCTTGGCCATATTATTCTAGTATTTTGGTAAAGGCTCCAGCGCCTACAGTCCGGCCCCCTTCCCTGATAGCAAAGCGCAAGCCTTTCTCCAGGGCCACCGGGTAGAGAAGTTTTACCTTCATTTTGGTGTTGTCACCGGGCATTACCATCTCGACGCCTTCGGGCAGTTCGATGCTGCCGGTAATGTCCGTGGTTCTGATGTAAAACTGGGGCTTATAGCCGTTAAAGAACGGGGTATGTCTGCCGCCTTCCTCTTTGGTCAGGACATAGACCTCGGCTTCGGCGTAGGTGTGTGGTTTGATGGTGCCTGGCGCCGCCAGTACCTGGCCGCGTTCAATGTCCTCTCGCTCAACGCCTCTCAGCAGCACTCCTACGGCATCGCCCGGCTCTGCTTCATCCAGCGTCTTGTGGAACATTTCCAGGCTGGTGGCGACTACCTTGTGTGGCTCGTGGTGCAGACCAACAAGCTCGACTTCATCTCCAGGATGGATAACTCCTCTCTCAACTCTTCCGGTGGGCACGGTACCGCGGCCCTTAATACTGAAAACATCTTCTATCGACATCAGGAAAGGCTGGTCCTTGGGGCGTAGTGGGATGGGGATATAGCGGTCAACCTCCTCTGTCAATTTGAGGATGGGGCCACACCACTGGCACTCTGCTTTACCACAGCCGCATTCCAGTGCCTTGAGGGCACTCACCCTGATTACGGGCAGCTCATCACCGGGGAAGTTATATTTACTCAACAGCTCTCTGACTTCAATTTCAACCAGCTCCAGCAGCTCTTCGTCGTCCATCATATCCACTTTGTTGAGGGCAACTATAATGGAAGGCACTTCTACCTGGCGGGCCAGCAGGACATGTTCTCTGGTCTGTGGCATGGGGCCGTCGGGAGCGCTGACCACCAGTATGGCACCGTCCATCTGAGCAGCACCGGTTATCATGTTCTTGATAAAATCAGCATGTCCGGGACAGTCAATATGGGCGTAGTGACGGTTTTTGGTTTCGTATTCAATGTGGGCGATAGCAATTGTCAGCCCCCGTGCCTTTTCCTCGGGAGCGTTGTCGATGCTGTCAAACTCGCGAAAGTTGGTGCCGGTTTCCTGCTTGGACAGCACCCAGGTTATCGCCGAAGTCAGGGTTGTCTTACCGTGGTCAACGTGACCGATGGTGCCCACATTACAGTGCGGCTTGGTCCGATTAAATTTTTTCTTAGCCATATCAGCCTCCCTTTTTTTCTGGAGCCCACAACCAGACTCGAACTGGTGACCCCGTTCTTACCAAGAACGTGCTCTACCAACTGAGCTATGTGGGCGAATTTCTTAAATTATAGCTGCTTGCGTGGCCCGCTGTCCAGTCTAATTTACCAATGTCGTTCTGGTGGAGGGGACAGGATTCGAACCTGTGTAGCCCTTCCAGGCGGCAGATTTACAGTCTGCTCCGATTAACCACTCCGGCACCCCTCCCGGGTAGACACGCAACATAAAAATTTAGCAGGCCTAAGCCCGAGAGGGGACTCGAACCCACTAACCTACCGATTACAAGTCGGTTGCGCTACCGTTGCGCCACTCGGGCATAATTATCGCAGGTCTGCCGGCTGATGTCAACTGCGGCTCATTATAGATAGTGACTGATGTGAAGTCAAGCTTGAGTCCAGGTTTCTACCACCACATATCAATGCGATGGAAGGCTTCGGCAAGCTCATATTCCTCTTCTCTGGCGTTTTCCTGTGCCCACTGGCGCATCCTCTTCTCAAGCTCCTGGCCAAAGGCGCCCACCTGGCTCCGGTGACAGCGCAGTGCCGCCAGCTTGGTATCAAAGGTATCGGTGATATTGACGCGGTAGTCGGGCTCCTCGGTGTTAAAGAGCAAGATCTCGTTGACCTTGTGAGGCCCCAGACCTTCTTCAAGAAGATCCGGGTAGGCCAGATGGTCCCGGGCGTAGGGGAAGATGGCGTCCATAACCGCCTGACCACAGACCCTGTGGTCGTGGTGCCACCAGAAGTAGCGGGTGTAGGGGTCAACCGTTATCACCGTCTCCGGCCGGTATGTCCTTATGAGGCGTACCAGTTGCTTTCGCAGCTCCGGTGTATACTCCAGCTCCTGGTCGGGGTATCCGAGGAAGATTACTTCCTTTACGCCAAGGGTCTCGGCCGCCGCTCGCTGCTCCTGCTGCCGCGTCCTGGCCAGGTCCTCCGGCTTTGTCTGCCGGTCGCTGGTGCCTTTGTTGCCGTTGGTGCAGATAACATAGACAACGTCCTTGTCATCTTTCACCAGGCAGGCTACTGTTCCGGCGGCACCGAATTCAGCGTCATCGGGGTGTGGTGTCACCACCATTACCTGACGTGGCTTCACTGTCAACGATAGTCTCCTTAACTTCCGCACCGGCTAGGATACGACGACGGGCTGGCGGGCCAGCACCGAATCGTATTCTGCCATCACCGCCCGGGCGATATTTGTCCAGTCAAACCTGGTCACCGATTCCCTGATTGAGCCGTCACGTTCTTTCTTCAGGGAAAGCGACTGCTCTATCCTCCGGGCCAGTTGCTGCTCTTGCCCGGCGGCAACCACGTATCCGGTTTGCCCCTGCCGGATGACGGTGGCCGCAGAACCGACATCGGTGGCTACCACCGGTGTACCGCAGGCCAGTGACTCCAGTATTACCAGGCAGAAGGTCTCGTAGAAAGAGGGGATAACACAGACGTCAGCGGCGCTGTAATAGAGTGGCAGCTTGCCCTGTGGCACCGAACCAGGGAAGAAAACCGATTCCGAAATACCCAGTTTCTGCGAGAGAGCGGTCAGCCTGGCTACTTCTGGCTGGCTTGAATCGTCGCCGCCGATAATTATCAGCTTTGGTCTGGAGTTTTTGAGCTGGCTGGTCGCCGCCAGCAGCCTGTCGATGCCCTTAAGCGGCTCAATGCGGCCGACAAAGAGGATGACCCTGTCGTCGTTTAGCCCCAGCTGGTGCCGGGCATAGCTTTCAGGGACTGGCTGGAACAGCTCCAGATTAATGCCGCAGGGGATGACCTTTATCTTATCCGGGGAAGCCTGGTAATGGGTGACCAGGTCATCCTTCTCCCTGGTGGTAGCGGTTATGATGAGGGGGCAATTGCTGACCAGTTCCTGCTCTGTCTGCAGGCGGAGCTCGCTTTCTTTGCCGCCGATAGCCAGCCGGTTCTTTATCAGCCCCAGGGTGTGGAACATCACCAGGTTGGGTACCTGCCAGGATTGGGAAAGCCACTGGCCCACCTGACCGGAGAGCCAGTAGTGGCTGTGAATCAGGTCGTATCCAGGGTGATGGCCTCTTGTGAAGTCCTCCAGGTTGCTGGCAAAATCGGGCAGGTGGCGGTACTGCACCAGTTTCCCCATATCCCTGACCCCACCGGCGTTGATGTGGATGAGACGCACATTGGGGTAGGGATGGTAAATCTGGTCGTCGTGCACATCGTGGGCCCGGGTGTAGATGTCAACCTGGTGGCCCAGCCGGCCCAGCGCCCGGGCCAGCTCCCGGACATAGACATTCATGCCGCCGGTGTCCCTGCCTCCCAGCTGTCCCTGCGGGCAACTGTGAACACTGAGCATGGCTATCCTTAACTTAGACTTAATCATCCGGGTTAGCTCCCTGAGTGATGAAGGTGGCCGGTATCGCCAATGGATATATGGCATTCGTGGAGGGGAATCTCGGTTCCCCCCAGTCGGTACTTATAGACCTCGGCCCCGCGCATAAAATCGAACCTGTCCTTTTTCTGCTCAATGCTGTCTTTTATGCACAGTACTTTGGAAATCAAGCCGACACTTAGCTCTCTGTAACCAGGGTCATAGCCGCTGTTATAAAGGTAGATGCTGTTATTATAGTCGAAATAGGCGACACTTGCCACCGGCAGCGAGTTCAACTCCAAAAATCCAAGCCGCAGGAGGCCATCATCGGCCATGGTCCTGGCCAGCAGTTCAAAGAAGTTTCTCATGCGGTCGGTCATAAAGCGTGCTTTGTCTCCCCGGCTGTGGCGAAACATCCTGATAAAGAGGTCAAGTTGAGACAGGGCTTCTTTGCCGTCGCGGTAAACACGGAAGCCGGTGGTTCCCATCTCCTCAAGTCTTCTCATCTTGCGCCTCACTTCATGGCGCTGGCTGTTGGCCAGGCCGGAGAGGTAGTCGTCCCAGGTCCCGGGCAGCTCAAGCTCCAGGGAAACGTCGTACTGGCGGCAGGACACCCGGTAGCCCCGCCTGCCAGCGATGTCAACCAGGCTGGTGAGAACCGTGGAATCGGGTCTTAACGCCTCCAGATCAAGCTGACTGACACCTCTCTGGACGAGCTCGTCGAGCAGGCTGCCATAGAAATCGGCTTCCCGCCCCGGGCTGATGACGAAGTCCAGATAGTCACATACCCGGCTTGCACAGATAAATGAAGCCTTCTTGCCTCTCAGCTTGAGTGGAGCAATACCAATGATGGCATCGTCCTTCCTGACCACGCCGAGAAATAGGCTGTAGCCGCTGCCAAAGGCTTGCCACCATGCCTTATGCCAGCCGGGCAGGGCAAAGACGCTCCCCCGTTTCATGCTATCAGGCAACCCTGCCCACAGGGAAGCGAGGTGGTCAAAGCTCTCCAGGGAAAAGGAACAGCTCATGGTTCAATTTTTTAAGCATAGCATTTTGTTATCATCCAGCGCAACGGAGCCAGAGCAGATGAAATTGACAGGAAACCGGGCAATGGCTAAACTCAATACAGGGCTGCTGGCAGCGTCCTGATTCCCTGTCTTATGCAAAAGGAGTATTAAGGTGTTTGATGGTGGCATATCCCTGGGACGTCTGTTCGGTATTTCCATACGGCTGCATTTCTCCTGGTTTTTTATCTTCATCCTGGTAATCTGGTTGCTGGCGGCGAACTGGTTTCCAGGTACATTCCCGGAGTGGAGCCCGGCCACCTTGATAATAGCCGCCGTCATCACCAGCCTGCTCTTTTTTGGCTCCGTTCTGGCCCACGAGCTGATGCACAGTATTGTTGCCCGGGCATCGGGTATACCGGTCAAGGGGATTACCCTGTTCATCCTTGGCGGCGTTTCCCAGATAGCGGAGGAGCCGAGAGTGCCCGGGGTGGAGTTCCGTGTCGCTATCGCCGGCCCGGCGACCAGCCTTTTACTGGGGCTTGTCTTCGGGGCCATTTACCTTACCGTGCCCGAGCGGTTTGAGGCAATAATAGCAGTAACATTCTGGTTGGGCTGGATAAACATAATGCTGGCCGTCTTTAACCTGCTTCCCGGGTTCCCGCTGGATGGCGGACGGGTGTTGCGGTCAATAATCTGGTGGCGGACCGGCAACTTGCGTAAAGCCACCAGGTGGGCTTCTACCGCCGGACGGGTAATCGGTTTCCTTTTCATATTTGCCGGCATCTGGCTTCTGTTTACCGGCTACTGGTTCAACGGGTTGTGGCTGGCCTTTATCGGCTGGTTTCTCAGCAACGCCGCTGCCGGCAGCTATCGTCAGCTTGTTATCCAGCAGATGCTGCAGGGCCATGATGCCTCCGAGATTATGACCCAGGACTGCGTCATGGTAGCCCCGGACACCACGGTTGAGAAACTGGTCAACGAATACGTGCTCCCATCCGGGAATCGCTGTCTGACGGTGGGTGAAGCCGGTCATGTACAGGGGCTGGTTACCCTGAAAGATATCAGGTCGGTTCCCCGGGACAAATGGCCCGGTGTCCGAATTACCGAGGTAATGACGCCCATCGACAAGCTGAAGTGGGTGTCACCGGATGAAGACCTGGCCAAGGTGCTGGGCACCTTAACGCAGCAGGATATAAATCAGTTGCCTGTCGTTGAAGGCGGCCGCATTGTCGGTATGATAGCCCGTGATAACCTGCTCTCGTTCATCAGCATGCGCGAAAAGCTGGGTATGTAATTCAGGGGATGCTTATGGCTGGCTCTTCTCCAGTTCTGCCTTGAGGAAATCGATGGTTTTGACCGGAGAGGGGTCGGTCCGGTTGAGGATCGCCAGATAGTAGCTGACATAATCCCCGATGAGCACCAGGCTCATCATCTGTGCCAGGGCACTCTTGCCTGCTCCATCTACAAAGTGGTGGCGAACCCCGGCCTGCTCCAGAAGCCTGGCGGTTACCTGGTAGCGCCGGATGAGTTGCTCTGAGAGGTAGCTTGACCGCAGCATGACCACCACCACGGAAGGTGCCATCTCTATTGGGAACTGGTAGCCGACAACGGCGTTGTGGTTGAGCTCGGGGAAGGCTTCGTAAAAAGTCCATGCCTTGCCGTTCTCATTGAGCTGTGTCTTCCAGCGGTGTGCGACTTCGGTGGTGATGCCGCCACCGTAGATTACCGGCAGATTGCCGAAAAGTAAGCCGGCCAGTTGCTTGGCCCGGTTCTCAGCCGTGGGGACTGTCTCGTTGATTTCCTGTGCCAGCTTGTTTAGAACCTCAACCATTTCACCGACGTCGGCTGACTTATCATTGATTATGTCCAGCTTTTGCATAAAAGCGAGGACGGGCAGGAAGCTGAAGGCCAGGGCGGCCCGGGGCTGGGCTTTATAGTCGAACGAGAAAATCGGCAGATTGTTTTCCTTGGCTATTTCCTTGAGTTTGCCGCCGGTGGTGATGGCCAGCTTCCTGGCGTCGGTCTTGAGGGACTGCTCAAAGGCAGAAAGAGTCTCCTCGGTGTTGCCGGAGTAGCTGGAGGCGATGACCAGGGTCTGGCCATCGACAAAGGCGGGCAGTTCATACTGGCGCTGGACGATGATGGGCAGCTTGGCCTCGGCTGACAACAGGCTGGCGGCCAGGTCACCACCGATAGCTGAGCCTCCCATGCCCAGTACCACCACCTTGTTAATCCGGGAGTAGTCCTCGGGTAAAGTAAAAGCCATCGCCATCTGCCACGCCTGCTGGCATATCCGGGGAACTTCGTGGATGCGCTCGAGCATCCCTTCAGGGTCATACCGCTGGTAAATCTGTGGGTCGTCCAGATTAATCACCGGCCACCTCCACCAGCTTTTGCCCCGTTTGCAGTAGCCGGCTGACTCCGGCAGGGCTGTCGCTTTCGGCATAGATGCGCAGCAGGGGCTCGGTGCCGGAAAAGCGGATGAGCAGCCAGCTGGTATCGGCCAGGGTAAAGCGAAAACCGTCAAAGGTATCTTTCTTGACCACGGCAGCACCGTTAAGCGTCCTGGGGTCACTCTCCTTCAGGCGCTTGATGATTGCCTCTCGTTGCTGCTCCCGGAGCTCGATATCCAGGCGGTCGTAGTAGTGCGGCCCCACTTTGCTGAAGAGGTATTCCAGCAGCCCTGATGGCGTCTTGCCGGTCCGGGTCATCAGGTCAAGGAAGCAGAGACCGGCCAGCAGGGCGTCCCGTTCCGGGACATGGCCGCGAAAGCCGTAGCCACCACTCTCCTCCCCGCCGACCATGGCGTCCTTATCAAGCATCAGCGGGGCGACGTACTTGAAGCCGACCGGTGTCTCGTAGACGGGCACGTTGAATATTTCGCCCAGCCGGTAGAGCATGCTGGTGGTGGTTATTGTTTTTACGATGGCGCCCCGCTGCCCCCGCACCTCTAGGAGGTAGAGGGCGAGCAGGGCGAAGACCTGGAGCTGGTTCAAGAAGTTGCCCTTCTCATCAATGATGCCGATGCGGTCGCTATCGCCATCGGTAGCCAGGCCAACGCTGGCCCCCTCCTCCTTAACCAGAGCCTTAAGTTTTGCCAAATTAACGGCGATTGGCTCTGGCTGTTTTATGCCGGGGAAGGCTGGGTTGTGCTCGGCGTTTATCTCTATCAGCTGGTTGTTGCCGTTCCTCAGCAGAGCCTTGAAGTAGCCGGCGCCGGCACCGTACATAGAATCGATGGCTATCTTGAGATTGGCTTTCCGCAGTGCTTCAAGGTCAAGGAGGCTTTCTATCTGGGACTGGTAGGGCGGTGCCAGGTCAATATGCTCCACCAGCCCTTGCTTTTCCGCCTCCACTATTGATTGACGCTTTATCTTGCCGGTGGCGATGGTGGCGGCGACATTCTTTTCCAGCTGGTCAATAACCTCGGTGGGGGCACTGGCGCCATCCTGAGACTTGTATTTAAAGCCGTTCCACCGGGCGGGGTTGTGACTGGCGGTGATGACTATGGCACCGGCGATTTTCTTGGCTGGGATGCCGTAGCTGATTACCGGTGTCGGTGTTGGCTTGATGCACAGTAAGACCCTGATGCCGTTGGCCGTTACCACTTCGGCGGCCGCACGGGCAAAGTCCTCGGAGGCGAAGCGGGTGTCATAGCCGATAAGCAGGCCGCGCTCGGCCATCCCGGTCTGCCTGAGGTAGCTGGCAACCGCCTGGGCGCAGATGCGGACGTTATCAAAGGTGAAGTCCTCGGCGATGATGCCCCGCCAGCCATCGGTGCCGAACTTTATGGGACTTTTTGGCAACCCCATCCCCTTTATCCCCTTCCCCTTGGTAAGGGGAAGGGGAAGATATTTTATAAGAGGGGCTTCGCCCCTCTTTGACTCCCTATTTCCCCCCGTCCGCTTTCTGCTCCTGTCTCTGCAACTCATAGACTTCTAGGATATTACTCAAGAATGCCCATAGCGCCTTGGTGACCTCTTTACAAAAATCTTCTGTCAGTGCAACTTGGGCCCGCGGCCGGATTGAAAGCCCAAGCATTGAGTCTTGTATAATGTGCTTTCTATTGGCGTAAGCATACAATTCCTTTTCCTGCTTAGCTCCCTCAATCAAGCCCCTATTATGAACTATACAGTTTCGCAACCTCGAATAATGTTGGATTTCTTGCCAGGTTTTGGAGTTATACGAAAGCTCCAAGCCTGATAGTTTACAGTAAAGCTTGAATTGGCCTAGAGTATCGCCTTTTAAATCACTCCAACTAATGGGTAGCTGTTTATCTTTTTTAAGCCGTTTACAGATGGTAGCCATCTTATATTCCAGCAAGGAGTACGCAGATACGAAAAACGAGCTGCGAAGGATTCTGGGAAACGTCTCAGTGTAGTTCCAATGTTCTTCTCCATAAGATTCGTTAATTTCGTCAAGTTCTTGGGGAGAGATGTTTGCAGTCGAGATTTTCCTTGTTTGCTCCTGAACATGAGTTTCAAAATCCCTTACCGCCTTCTGAAGGTACTCTTCGGTTATCTTTAGGTACTTTTCAAACTCGGAGAATCCACTATGCAACTCGAAAGCAAAAAATCCCTTTAATATCATGGTTACCTTTATCTGTTAAAGCCAACAAATGGCTGGCGTTAACTCTTCTTACTTCCCCGCCGTCTCCTGCTTTAAAACCTCGGCTTTGTCGGTCTTCTCCCAGGGCAGGTCGAGGTCATCACGGCCGAAGTGCCCGTAGCAGGCGGTCTGTCGGTAGATGGGGCGGCGGAGGTCAAGGGCCTGGATTATGGCCGCCGGCCTCAGGTCAAAGTGTCGCTCGACCAGCCCCTGTAGAACCTCCTGGCTGACCGTGCCCGTGCCGAAGGCTTCGATGGATACCGAGAGCGGGTGGGCCACCCCGATAACATAGGCTATCTGGATTTCCAGCCGCTCGGCCAGACCGGCGGCCACCAGGTTCTTGGCGATGTAGCGCGCCATGTAGGCGGCAGAGCGGTCTACCTTGGTCGGGTCCTTTCCGGAAAAAGCACCACCGCCATGCCGGGCTAAGCTGCCGTAGGTATCGACCAGTATCTTGCGTCCGGTAAAGCCGGTATCTGATACCGGGCCGCCGATGACAAACCTGCCGGTGGCATTGACGTGATAGTTGGTCTTATCGTCCAGCAGCCGTGCTGGTATTACCGGTTTGATAACCTGCTCGATTATGTCTCGCTTAATCTGCTCCTGGCCGACATCGGGGTCGTGCTGGGCGCCGATTACAATGCTGTCCACCCGTTTCGGCTGGCCGCTGCTGTATTCCACGGTTACCTGCGACTTACCGTCAGGTCTGAGGTAGGGCAGTACCCCCTTCTTCCTGACTCTGGCCAGCTGCCGACATAGCTTGTGAGCCAGGGATAGTGGCATTGGCATAAGCTCCGGTGTTTCGGTGCAGGCGAAGCCGACCATCATACCCTGGTCGCCGGCACCAACCTGGTCGAGTTCGCTGGCTGCCGAACCTGTCCTGGCTTCCAGAGCTCTGTCCACACCCAGGGCAATATCGGCGGATTGCTCGTTGATGGAGACAAGGATACCGCAGGACTGGTAATCAAAACCATATTCCGGGCAGGTATAGCCTGTATCACGGACGACTTCACGGACGATGCGGGGGACTTCAGTGTAGCATTCGGTGGTAATCTCTCCCAGGACCAGAACCATGCCGTTGGTCACCGCCGTCTCGCAGGCTACCCTGGCCATCGGGTCCTTTTCCAGGATACTGTCCAGGATGGCATCGGATATCTGGTCGCACAGCTTGTCCGGGTGCCCCTCCGTGACCGATTCCGAGGTGAGCAGGTATTTGGCTGCTTTGCGAAAGCTTTGCGTCATTTGGGCTCCCTTCTAGGTTCCTTCTTCCCAGCTGCCCAGATATTTTTCCTGTTCCGGCGTCAGGCTATCGATTTTAATGCCCATGGCTTCAAGTTTCAAGCGGGCGACCTCTTTATCAATCTCCTCCGGCACAGGATATACTCCGGCCTCAAGCCTGCCCCGGTTCTTGACCAGGTACTCCAGGACCAGCGCCTGGTTGGCGAAACTCATATCCATTACACTGGCAGGGTGGCCTTCGGCGGCAGCCAGGTTTATCAGCCGCCCCTCACCAAGAAGATAGAGCCGGCGACCGTCCTTCAAAGTGTACTCGTCGACGAAGGGCCGGATGCGCTTTTTCCTGCTGGCCATATTCTCCAGGGCGGGGATATCTATTTCCACGTTGAAATGGCCGCTGTTGGCCAGAATGGCCCCGTCCTTCATTACCTTAAAGTGGCTACCGGTAATGACACCCTTGTCACCGGTGACGGTGGCGAAGACATCACCGACCCGGGCTGCTTCCATCAGGGGCATCACCTGGAAACCATCCATGGTTGCTTCCAGGGCGCGTAGCGGCTCTACCTCGGTAACGATTACCTGTGAGCCGAAGCCCTTAGCCCTCATGGCGATGCCGCGTCCGCACCAGCCGTAGCCGCAGACGACCACCTTTTTCCCGGCCCACAGTATGTTGGTTGCCCGGGTGATGCCGTCAACGGTGCTCTGGCCGGTGCCGTAGCGGTTGTCAAACAGGTGTTTGGTCTGGGCGTCGTTAACCGCCATGACGGGATACAGCAGCCTGCCGGCGTTTGCCATGCTGCGCAGCCGGATGACGCCGGTAGTGGTCTCCTCGGTACCGCCAATAACGGTAGGGATGAGATGGGGGCGCTCTTTGTGGAGGATGGTCACCAGGTCGGCGCCGTCGTCCACGGTGAGCTGAGGCTCGTGGTCCAGGGCGGTGTTGATGTGCCGGTAATAGGTGGCGTCGTCCTCTCCTTTGATGGCATTGGTCGGGATGCCGTAATCCACCAGAGCGGAGGCGGCATCGTCCTGGGTGCTTAATGGGTTGGAGGCGCACAGGACGACATCGGCCCCGCCTTCTTTCAGGGCCAGAGCCAGGTTGGCGGTTTCCGTGGTGATGTGGAGGCAGGCGGAAATGCGTATGCCCTCGAAGGGCCGTTCAGCGGCAAACCTGTCTTTAATAAGCCCGAGCACCGGCATGTGGCGGCCGGCCCACTCTATGCGCAGGCTGCCGGCCGGGGCCAGCGCCGCGTCTTTAATATCATAGGTACTGTGCGAAGTCATCAGCAACTCCTTAGTTAGTCTTATCCGTAGTGTGTCTAATCATTTTCTTCACTATTAGTAAGCCATCTATTATAACACGATTGATTGGTGGAACTTCTACTATCAACGCTCCGTGCTATTTCCTTTCCATACCTATTTCCTTTCCATACCAATGATGTACCAATCTTCAGGCGGGTCGTGCTGGGTGTCAGCTATCAAATGGATGATATTAAGGCTTGGACAGAGGTCCTTCAAGTCTCTCAAGTCTACTTTTTCGAACCTATTCTTGTTATTAAGGTAGGCTTGTTCGGTTAGTGCGTTTGATACGTAGTCCTCCTTGGTTCGCTTTAGTATCCGTGTGATTGATACCTCCTGCGGGCAGTCGGTTTGAAGGATGACAAATGTCAGATTGTGTTTAGCGGCTATTGCCGCCGCCCGCCTCCTTAATGATTGGGTGACGAAGGTGGCATCAAGTATTACACCGGCGCTCTTTTTCAGGCACTCATCTGCCTGCCGAAACATCTCGTCATAGACCATGGTTCGTTTATCCATATTTGAGGCAACCTTTTCGTCGAAAATATCCTCATTTTCCAGTACCTCTAGTCTAATCAGGTCGCTTCTAAGGAGTGGATAGCCCTTAATCTTGGCTACTTCCTCAGTCGTCTCAGTCTTCCAGGTGCCGGGAAGACCACAGGCGATAAGTAAAAAACCAGTCTCCAGCTCACTTTCTATAAATTTCACAAACGGTTCCTTCAATCTATCGGTCTCCTTCTTTATCGTTACCATTAAGTCAATTTATGTTGTCTTTGATAAATTCTCCCCTTTCGAGATGCCAATACAACAACCATATCAATGAAGCAAGAGTTCGCCTAATCGGCTTTATTTTGCCTCATTCTATATATGATTCCGCCAGCTCGAAATACTGCCGGGCACTGGTCAAGGCCCGTTCTTTTTCCTCTTCCGAAATATGAGGGTCATCCAGCTTGAAGCAGGCCACCTTGCCACGGACGTAGGCCCGGTAGCTGCGATAGAAGTTGAGCAGCTTCTTGAGCTCTTCATCCTGGCCTAGCTCTGTGTAGGCGTTGACGAAGCTGCGTCCCAGGTCGGCCCGCCCGTGGTGATCCAGGTCCATAACCAGGAAAGCAACCTCTGAGGCGACATCGCCGTATCTGAAGCGGTCGTTGAACTCGATGCAGTCGTAGATACAGATGCCGTCACTAAAACAGACATGAGCCGTATGCAGGTCTCCGTGGCAGTCTTTTATCCGTCCGCCTGTCACCCGGCCTTCGAACAGGGCGGCATTGTCCTTGATGAAATTCCGCGTGTAGTCTCTAATCCGCCGGTGCTGGAGGAGGGGAATGGCCTTGCCGATGTATTGCTCGGTCTGGCTGAAGTTCTCCTCGGTGTTCTGGCGAATGACAGCCAGCCTGCCGAAGGCACTTATCTCCGGGCCGGTCTCCGCCTGCCGGTGGAAGTCGGCCAGCTTCTCCGCCAGCCGGCCTATCATTTCGGTTGATACCCGGTTTTCCCGAAGCAGCACATCCATCATCTTATCTCCGGGAAGGCGGCTCATTTTTACCGCATACTCAACGGGCCTACCTTGATCCTCGAGACTGTAGCTATCCCTGTGCCGGGTTATGGCTACCACGCCATGATAAATGTCGGAGCACAGCCTCTGGTTGAGTTCGACCTCCCGGTGGCAGTAGAAGCGGCGATTTTCCAGGGTGGTGTAATCCAGGTAGCCCAGGTTCACCGGTTTTTTAACCTTATAGACGAACCTATCGGCAAGGAAGACAAAGGACATCTGGGTCTGCACCAGCTCCACACGCTCTGTTGCTTCCGGATAGGCTTCCGGCTTGAGCAGAGCGCTAACCATTTTGGGTAAACCGGTCATCAGCTTTGCTTCTTTTCTTCATGGTACTTAGTCATGGCTTGGATACCGGCGGCGTGGCTTGCCCGGAAGGCGCGAATGTCATCGACGCCGCTTATGGGAGCAGAGTCGACGATGGCACCCGATTGCGTTAGTGGCTTCATTGACTTGACCGGGTAGGACACCTTGCTCCAGTCGATGCACTGGTGGCCGCAGGCCTGGCAGGCTCTGGCCAGAAGGAGGATGGCCAGGTGGGTCATGTGGGTCTGTGTCACTTCGTAGCGGAACTGGATATTGATATTGGACAGGTCTTCGATTTCTTCTTCCGAGGTTTCACCGAAGAAGGACAGAATGTCAAGGAGAACCGGATGGTGGTCGCTAGTTTGCTCTTGCGGGTTATCCGCTTTTCCTTCAATCCAGCGGAAGCACTGAAAGAGCATGAAACTGGTGAACAGCTTGGCGAGAGCCATGGCTTTTGCCCCATCACCGCCTGCCCAGAGCTTGTTTATACCCTGGCAGTTGGTAACCACCAAACCGGCCATAACAGTACCGCCGGCCAGCAGAGAGTTGTAGAAGACGAGTTTATTTTCATCGGCATCGAACTGGTTGATCCGTTTGCTGACCTGGTCGAATACATCCTGGAATAGCTGACCTGCTTCATTTTCTTCTGATGGTGGCATAAATATCTCCTTCAGTTTTGTTTGTATAGCTCAGGGAATTGCAGTCTAACCTGCTGGTTAGCGGTTACCGTGCATTCCGGCGAATCGTGTAAAGGAGCGGTCATAGGTCCTCTCTACTTCTGACGGAAAACAGCAGGCGGGCAGCTCCTCAAACCGCAGGTGGTAGGCGATGCACTGGCAGCACTTGCCCTTTCGGGCGCAGGGCTCGTAGGTGCAGTTGCAGGCTGATTTATTGACTTCAAGGTCACATTCCATGCCGTACTCTCTAAATGTATCGCTCTCTCATTTTCTTCGATAGCTCGGCCAGCATCTCCAGCGCTCTGGCGGCTGCCTCCTCGGTCATGGCTGCCAGCCCGCAGCTCGGGGTCAGCAGCCCCTGTTCGGTAAGCTGCCGGAAAGGAATTCCCTTTCTGGTAAAGGGCGCCATGGCCTCCTCCAGACGGTCTTTCAGGCTGGAAACCGTTTCACCGGCCAGCTTGTCCTCTGCATTGGGCACGATGCCCCAGGCGATAGCCCCCTTTCTATCAAGTAACCCCTTTACCTCGTCCGGGTAAAGGGTCAGAGACTGGGCGTAGTTGTAGGTGTCAAAGCTGAGGATATCGGTGGTGGTGCCGAGGATTAGCGACCAGTCGGTATTACCGCAGCAGTGGATTCCCTTGATGCCGCTGATACCGCCCAGCACCTCCTCCAGCAGGCTGGTGACCTTCTCCTTCGCTAACGAGAAGAAGGCCGAGCCGTAGGAGGACATGGCCGGCTCGTCAACAAAGATAATAGTCTTTTTGGATATTTTCTTAAGTTCCCTTCCCTGCCAGCCGGCTTTAAGCCGCAGCATCTTGGCGGCGGCATCGGACAGCATTTCGTCGTAGAGCACGGCCCGACCCGCGTCATCGGAGACGCCCAATCCCCAGCTAATCGGCCCGGTAATCTGTCCCTTGACCGCCTTCGGGTGCAGCCCGGGCTGGGCTATCAAGCAATAAAGACCGGCAGCGTAATCGGCACTGACGGGGTATTTGTTAACGTTGCTGTCCAGATAGGCGGTATACAGTTCCTCCAGGGGCTCATCCCAGTCCTGGGCGCGGTCAACAAAGATACGGTTGTCGCCGGTCACAAGTCCGGGGAAGCCCTGGCCGAACTGGGCGGTCATGTTCTCCAGGAAGGAGCGCTTGGGCAGTTGTGGCCAGGCAGGGATGTCTCTCAGGTAGTGGGTCACCAGCGAGCAGGCCCTGTCCGCGTCTGTGTGGGGCATACTGCCAATCATGGTCGGCAGGCAGTTAAATCTCAAATCGGGCATAAGCGGCCTCCCTAATCAATGTACTTGCCGATTATCAGTCCCAGCTTTTTCTTCTGCGCCGGCGGCATGGCTTCGGGTGTGGTGACAATGGCGCCTTTCAGGGCTGTGCCGCACTGGCAATCCGGCCTCTGCGGCATCCGGCCTGCTGCCAGCTTTATGATTCTCTTGGCGGTCTCGGTGTTGCGGCGCATGGTGTCCAGTATGACCTCGACAGACACCGGCTCCTCGGTCTCGTGCCAGACGTCGTAGTCGGTGGCGCAGGCGATAATAGCGTAGCAGATTTCGGCTTCCCGCGCCAGCCTGGCTTCCGGCAGCGCCGTCATGCCGATGACATCCGCTCCCCAGGAGCGGTGCAGGTGTGATTCGGCTTTGGTGGAAAAGGCCGGCCCCTCCATGACGACATAGGTGCCGCCGGCGTGGACGCTGGCCCCGGCCTCCCCGGCTGCCTGATATAATATCTGCCTCATCTCCGGACAGAAGGGGTCGGCGAACTGTATGTGGGCGACGATGCCCTCCCCGAAGAAGGTGTTGACCCTCTGCCGGGTGCGGTCTATCAGCTGGTCGGGGATGACCAGGTGGCCGGGCTTGATTTCCTGCTTCAGGCTGCCGACCGAGTTTATGGCGATGATGTGCTCCACCCCCAGCGACTTCAAGGCGTAGATGTTGGCGCGGGAGGGCAGCTCGGTGGGCGAGATGCGGTGCCCCCTGCCGTGGCGGGGCAGAAAGGCGACATTTACTCCCGAAAGCGTGCCGATGGTGATGCTGTCGCTCGGCCTGCCGAAGGGGGTATCCAGGCTGACCTCGCGGGTATCGGTCAGCCCATCTATATCATAGAGCCCTGTCCCGCCGATAACGCCTATTTTAGCCTGTGGCATTGGTTGGCTCCTTGTGGTTAATATACTGGCTTGTCATCCAAACTTGACGGAAGTACCTCTTTATCTAACCCATATTTGCTTGTGAATGATTTGACCAATTCGTGAAGCCATGTTGGGCTTGTTGCTGCTAAGTATATTCTATCTATTAGTTTATCTAGGTCTACTAGCACAGGCATACCATTGGGAAATGCTGGTGGGGGTAAGTTAGGCATGCCATCTTCAATCTTGCCATATGCAAAGACTATCGCTCTTACTTCTCTCGCGTGCTCGAAACCCTTTCGCTTACGAAGGAAGGGATTAAAGAAATTTTCTTCAGAAATTGAATCCTTCAAATAATCGATATATCGAACCTTGCCAATGTGGATATTAGGGGTTTCATTACCGAAACAGTCTCTTAAGTGACTAAAGGTTGACTGTATAGCGATCCCCTTATCACTTTTAAGATAAAGTTTCCACATAGCGTCTGATTCGTGTTCGTTCTCATGCCAACTGTTAATGAAAATACATCTGCAGAGACTTTTATAGAACTCGCCAATAGCCCTGGGTCTTTGTCCGAAAACTTCCTTAAATTGAGTGGGTAGGGTGTTTAGCCACTTCTTATACAGAGTTGCTCTTTGCTGTACATTTTGTCTAGGATATGACCCTTCAAACGAATCCCCCAACTTATCAGCCCTGGGAAAGAAAAGAGCTGACTTATCTAACAAGCTCACGAATTTGGTAAAATCCATGTATCTCCATATTTTGGCATCTTCATCTTCTGGTGGTTCAAAAACAGGGTGTTCTTTATACATGAGCTACTCCTATTTACGGATACCTCATAAAATTATAGCTTCCAGCCCCTCCCCCAGCGGCTGCCTTATTATACCCCTTTCGGTGATGATGGCGGTGATGTACCTGGCGGGGGTAACGTCGAAGGCCGGGTTCCACACCTCCACCCCCTCCGGGGCGATTCTCACCCCGCCGATATGGGTCACCTCTTCCGGCGGGCGCTGCTCGATGGGTATGTCGTCGCCGGTGGCGGTTTCGGGGTCGATGGTGGTGGTCGGTGCGGCAACATAGAAGGGGACATCGCTCTCCCTGGCCAGCACCGCCAGGCTGTAGGTGCCGATTTTGTTGGCCGTATCGCCGTTTCGGGCAATGCGGTCGGCGCCGACGATGACGGTGTCAACCTCTCCCTGGTGCAGAAGATAACCGGCCATGGAGTCGGTAATAAGCCTGAAGGGCACTCTTGCCTGCTGTAGCTCCCAGGCGGTAAGCCGGGCTCCCTGGCAGATGGGGCGGGTCTCGGTGGCAAATACCCTTGCCACCTTGCCCTGCCCGTGGGCGTGGATGATAATTCCCAGGGCGGTGCCGGTGCCGCCGGTGGCCAGCGGGCCGGTGTTGCAGTGGGTCAGGATGCCGGAGTTTTCACCGATTAACCCGGCGCCGAGCTGTGAGAGCTTTCTATCCGCCGTTTCCTGCTCGGCGTGTATGCAGATGGCTTCGGCGACCAGTGCTTTTTTAATCTGGGCTACATCGTCTCCGGCGAGGGCGACACACTCCATTCTCTCTATAACCTGGAAAAGGTTTCTGGCGGTGGGGCGGGTGGCGGCGATGGTATCCGTAACCTGCTCTAAATCCTCGAGGAACCGGTTTTTATCGGAGGCCGTTATTTTGATGGCGCCGAGGGCGATGCCGTAGGCGGCGGCGATGCCGATGGCCGGCGCCCCGCGGATGTTCATCCTGTTAATGGCTTGAGCCACTCCGCGGTAGCTGTCAAGCTCCAGGTAGCTCTCCTGGTGGGGTAGTTTGGTCTGGTCGATTATTCTTACTCTATCGCCAAGCCACTCGATGACTTTCATAGTTAGCTTCGCATCGTCCTGCTGAACAGCACGGTGCCGAGGGCGAATATGACCACCGCCCAGCCGACGAGGAAAAGGAGGTCGCCGCTGATTGCCTCAAGGCCGACGCCGCGGGTAATCACCGCCCGCGAGGCGTCGACGGCGTGGGCGAAGGGGAAGGCATAGGCCAGGCCGCGGATGTAGGCCGGCATTACCTCTATGGTGAACCAGACGCCGGAGATTATGGCCAGCGGCATGGAGAACAGCCAGCTAAGTGACTCGCCCTGGTTCTCCGACTTGGACAGAGAGGCGACCACCATGCCGATGCCGATGCTGCATATGGCGGTCAGTAGAAATATGATAAAGGCAAGGAAGATGTTACCGACGATATCCATGCCGAACAGCCAGCCCAGGAGGATGAAGATTACTATCTGGGCGATGGCCAGGGCCACCATGCTCACAGAGTAGCTGGCGATGAACTCCCAGGGGCGGGTGGGTGTGGTCAGCAGGCGGTGAAGGAAGCGGTTTTCTTTATCACGCAGCATAATGCGCCCGGCGGTGGGTATCATTATTAGCAGGCCGAAGATGATGATGCCCGGCCCGATAAAGTCAATCTGGGTTATTTCCGTCTCTACGTTGATGGGTTTTGAGTTGATGGTTAGCGGTATCTCTATTCCGGCAAAGTCGCGGGCGGCGGCGTCGATAGAGGTTTTTATCTGGTCGGATACCATGAGGTCGCTTTCATCGTAGGTGATGTCAAGCCGAATATCGGTTACCTGTCCCTGCTTGCTTAGCGCTACCTGCTCGCCAAAGCCAGGGGGCAGGACTATATAGGCGTTGATGTCGCCCATGCGGAGCTTATCCAGGGCGCTTTCGGTGTCTTCAAAGCTGGAAACTTCAAATATGGGCACTTCCGGCAATACCTCGGTAACGAAAGCCTGCGACATCTGGCTCTGATCGTCATCCACGACTCCGATGTCATAGCTGGGTATGGTATCACCACCGAAGGCGGCCCCGAAAAGGAGCATGAACATCAGCGGGAAGGCCAGCAGGAAGGCCAGCGCCAGCGGGTCGCGGTAGGTCTCCTTCAGGTTTCTCAGGAATAGGGGCCAGAATCTCACCCTCTCAGCTCCTTCCCGGTAATCTTGAGGAAGACGTCTTCCAGGGTCGGTTCCTTGACGTAGGCCGAGCGAACTACTGCCCCGCCGGCGTGCAGCCGGTCGACGATTTCCCTGAAATCGAGCTTCTTGTCGCTTATGGTCATGGTGCCGTTGCTCAGCTTGACCTCGGCATACTTTTCGCGCATCTCTATTATCAGCTTCTGGGTCAGGTTCCAGCCGTGGATGATTATGGTGTGCGTATCCAGCATAGCGGTCTTCAGTTCCAGGTTGGTGCCCAGGGCGACAATTTTACCATTGTCGATAATGGCGATGCGGTCGGCCAGGAAGTCGGCCTCCTCCATGTAGTGTGTCGTCAGCAGGATGGTCTTTTCCCCCTTAAGTCGGGAGATGTATTCCCATACCGCCCGGCGTGCCTGCGGGTCGAGGCCGAGGGTAGGCTCGTCGAGGATGATAATCGGCGGGTTGTGTATCAGCGCCATGGCGATATTTAAGCGGCGCTTCATACCGCCGGAGAACTTCCTTACCTGCTCCCTGGCCCTATCGGAGAGCCCCATTGTCTCCAGCATCAGCCGGGACCAGTTCTTCAGCTTCTTCGGCTCAATGCCGTGCAGGCGGCCGATGAGGTCAAGATTTTCCAGTGAGTTCAGGTGTTCGGAGAGAGTGGTCTCCTGGGGCGAAACTCCGATGACCTCCTTGACCTTGAAGGACTCCAGGTTGATATCATGGCTCATTACCCTGGCCGTGCCACCGCTTGGCCTGAGCAGGCAGCTGAGCATGTTGATGGCAGTTGTTTTGCCGGCCCCGTTGGGCCCCAGCAGGGCGAAAAGCTCGCCTTTCTTGATGTCAAGGTCAATGCCGTCCACGGCGGTGCGGCTGCCGAATATCCTGCTGAGGTTAAACGTCTGGATGGCAAAGGTGTCATCCAGCGGCCGGTTTAGCTCGGTGCCCTGGTTAGCCAATACCTCTCCTCTAATGAATTGTAGCTGGTGTATTATAACACACTATGACACGGCCAAGGGAAGGACCCTTTCCTTGACACTTTTTGCCCATCTGGGCTAGACTGGCCTGATTTGTTTTGGAGTTGTTGAATGGCTGTTGAGGCCCTGATAGAAAAGCTGAAGGAGCAGGTCGGCGTGGACCGGCCACCACAGGTATATCAGGTGGAAAAGGGGATGATCCGGCGCTTTGCCCAGGCCCTTGGCGACCCCAACCCCCTGTGGCAGGATGGGAAATATGCCGCTAAAAGCAACTACGGCGACATTGTTGCCCCGCCCACTCTTGCCCTGATACTCGGCTTTGAACAGGTTGTGCAAACTCTAACCCTGGAGCCGTCAGTGACAGTCCTTCACGGCAGTACCGAGCTGGAGACTTATTTACCGATAAGGCCGGGAGATACCATCACGGTGACAGCCAGAATCGCAAATGCCCGGGAACGGCCGGGAAAGATGGGTAACATGCTGTTTGTCACTTTCGACATGAGCTACCATAATCAAAAGCAAGAGGCGGTGGCCCGCTGCCGTCAGATGGCCATTATTTATTAGAGGGAACAGTGAAAAAGCAGATATATTATGAGGATGTGGCCGTGGGTGGAGAAATCAGGCCGCTGGTAAAGCGGCCGACGACCCGCCAGCTGGTGATGTATGCCGGTGCTTCCGGTGACTATAATCCCATACACTACGATAAAGACTACGCTCTTGAGCGGGGCCTCTCCGGTGTCGTTGTCCACGGGCAGCTGGCCGGCTGCTTTCTGGGGCAGATGCTCACCGACTGGATGGGGGACGAAGGCAGGTTGGGAAAGCTGTCTCTATCTTATAAAGGGATGAACTTCCCCGGTGACACTCTGACCTGCCGGGGCATCGTTACTAAAAAGGATATTAAAGACGGGCAATACCTGGTTACAGCCAGCATCTGGATAGAGAAGGAAAGCGGCGAAAAGACGCTAACCGGGACGGCTGTTGTCGCCCTACCCACCTGTAGCCGATGACCGGCTGACTCTGCCGGCGGGGCAGACCCGCAGGCATTCGGAGCACATCCCCGAGGCCGTGTAGTAGGTGCTGCAGGCGAATTTATCCAGATGGTAGTCATCTCCGGCTTCGGGCCTGGCAATAGCCCTGGCCGGGCATATCTTGATGCAGGCACCGCCGCATTTTAGGCAGGGGCTTTCCATTTTAAGCGGGGGTGAGCCCTCTAATGGGGCGTCGGTGATGATGGAGGCAAGCCTCACCCTGGAGCCGAATTCCGGCGTAATCAGCAGGCCGTGCCAGCCGATGATGCCCAACCCGGCTGCTTCGGCGGCATTTTTGTATGATATCGGCCCCACCAGGAATCTCCCGTCACTAGGGCTGCCTCCGGCGGGTAGAAGCAAGCCCTTAAAGCCCTGTTTATGCAGCGCCTTTATCAGTTTGTAGCCTTCCCAGTCAAGATGACCACCGGCTACTTCATAGTTAGCATTATATAGATCCCGGAGCGTCATATCCCCTACGGTTGCCTGCGAACTGACGTAGTTAACCGTTTCCGGAAATAGCTCCATGGCCATCACGATGATTGACTTGGCGCCGGGTAGTAGCTTTTTTGCTTTCTCGTACAGCGGGGTATCCCGCCAATCTTCTAGGCGGGCGATGCCGATTTTATCTACTCTGGCTTCCGATAAAAGCTCGTTCAGGTCAGCTATATCACTCTTGGCCATGGGACCGGCTCTCCTTTCTGGGCTCCAAAACGGAGGGCAGCTATCATTTGTACCACTCTATTATACCCTATCGCAGGTAGTGAGAGACCAGGTCAAAGCGACCGTGCTTGATAAGATAGGGTCCGGAAAATCGCATCACCTTGCGGACACGTTCTCGGTAGCCGGGGGCGTAACAATGCGTCGGGCATTTCTTGCACGCTGGCTTGGGGTCATAGGGACACAGAAGCAGCTTGGCGATACCGTGATGCAGTAGCCGGCTGCACTCCGGGCATAGTATCAGCTTTTTACCATCAAGGCTGCGGCGCAGTCGGTCATCGCTGATGGCCAGGGCTTCTTTGCCGTCATCCCGGTGGTTTTGCCGGCAGTACACCGCGACAAAGTCGGCCAGGACCTTAATCTCCCTCCTCTTTTTGTTATCTAGCCGGTCAAATATTCTGGACATTCCCTCTCCTGCTTTAAGCCTTTGGCGGCTGACCCGGTGAACCTGCTTTGTGGAGCTCCATAAGAATAAAAGTTTGGCCGTGTCTAACCAGCTGTCCGCAGGTGATAAAGCCGCATTTGGCAAAACACCTCAGGGCCCGTTTATTGGAGATGAGGGTCTTCAGGTGGATATGGTTTATCTTTATACGGCCGGAGACGTAGCCCACCAGGGCATTCAGTGCGTCCTGCCCATAGCCCTTGTCCCAGTAGTCGCGGTCGCCGATGATAATGCCCACTTCGGCCTCCGATTTTGGGCGGTTGATTTCATAGCAGGCACAGTTGCCAATATGCCTGCCGTCCAGCGTCTCGATGGCGAAATCGTGCATTTCTGGCAGGCGTAGCTGAGCGGCGAACTTCAACAGGTAATTGGCAAAGGTGATCTTAAGCGGTGGCGATGTGGTCAACCGGGCCAGTTCCCGGTCTGTTTTCCAGGCGTAGTCGTTGGCGGCATAGGACAGCCCCTTACGGCAGAGTCTTGTCTTGCTACCGGTAATCATCAAGGTCTCCGATGTCCAGCTCCTGGGGTGGGAGCGGCTCCTCAATTACCTCAATCTCGCGTAAAGCATCAGCTGCTACCTGGCAAACGGCTTCTTTGGGGTGGTCAAGGCACCTTTGCAGGTGTTTCCTGGCCTCTCGCCCGCCAATTTTACCCAACGCCTGGATGGCGGCCAGTCGCACTTCGGCATCGCTGTCATCGGTAAGGGTAATGAGCTCGCCGACTGCCTCCTCCTCTCCGAGTTCGCCACAGGAGCGGGCGGCCTCGTAGCGTATTTCAGAATCGTCGCTGGCCAGGACGGCAATAATTTCCGCAACGGGTGAAGGTGTGTCTGATTTCGGTGAGCTAGGCTTCATTTTCAAAGTCCTCGTTGCGCTCCCAGATGGGCTCGGTAAAGTAGTCTATGTATTCCTCCATGGCCTCGGCTGCCAGTTGCTTCATTCTTTCCCTTGTCTCGCTGGCCAGCCGGGCCAGCTCACTGGTATCAATCTTGATGCCAAGTATCCTGGTAAGCACCTTTATTATGGCCAGGGCGGCAATTGGATTGTGCATCTTGGTGGCGTAGATTGGTACCTCCCCCAATAGACAGATGCCGTCCATGTCCCTCTCCTTGGCCACTCCCATAAGCAGACCATTCAGGCCGGAAATCTGTATGTTACCTTTCATCACAAGGTTATATCGGGCTAGCTCCTCGGTGACAGCCTGATTGGTGCCAACCCCCCAGACCCTGGGTTGCTCGGTGTGGTGGATGCGGGTAAGGGCAGCGGCGCAGGTATAAATCCTGCTGATGCGGAATTTGAGCCCGACGTCCAGGATGCAGTTGGCCAACTCGTAGCCCTTGATAGCTGGCTGGCTTTCGCCGAGGAAGAGGATAAGGTCACTACCACCGTGGCTGTTTTTCCAGTAGAAGAACCGGCTTTGCGGGAACTGGGGAGCCTCGGTGATGCTGTCCCTGGCAAGGACACCGATGGGTTCAAAAAAGTGGTCAGCCTGAACTGTGGCCAGTTCCTTGAACTCCAGTTTCTTGGCCAGGAAGGTGGCTACAATCATGGCCACGTTACTGATGCCGGGCCAGGCGGCCAGCATACTGGGTGTTTTCAGTTTTGGTCTGGCATGAAACTTGACCAAATCTTTGCTGTTAATTTTACTCCACCTCTATTTATTATAGGTAACCCCATCCCCTTTATCCCCTTCCCCCTGGGAAGGGGAATGATTATTTAAGAGGGGCTTCGCCCCTCTAAGACTCCCTGTTTTAATTAAACTAATGCTTATTCGTCTTTTTCTTATCAGTTTTACGGGCTAATTGACGAGCCTTCTTGAATCCTGCATCAGTCAACCTGAATAGAATTCCGTCATCGTGTCTAATATAGCCGCGTTTACACAGGCTCTCGAATGCATTGTGATACTTTTCAGCAATTGCGGGGTCGCCTGCAATATCATCAGGGAAATTCTTTCTTCCTATTCTTATCCATGTGCCTTCATTAACAGAAAGAATAGAAAATTCACCGAGTTGAGCTGCTTCATTCAAAAGCTCTTCTTCAGCCTCGGAGAGCTTCTTTTTCTTGTGTTCTTCTAATACTTTATTTCCGCTCTCAATGGCTAACTTGCATAG